>Ga0209223_10002565_pt1 | contig 18106 bp, 10 predicted proteins | sample COG_06_FD_184750 | JGI IMG/M metagenome (GOLD analysis project Ga0209223, IMG submission 184750) | Pelagic Microbial community sample from North Sea - COGITO 998_met_06 (SPAdes) (version 2) | ecosystem: Environmental > Aquatic > Marine > Neritic zone/Coastal water | place: Helgoland, sampling...
CAAGGTGGTAATGTTGTTTTAAAAAAGATAAGAAAATTAATTCTTTATGCTTAATTAATTTGTCGTGTCTTTTTTGCTGAAAGTATAACGTGCTTACGGTTTTAACAAATTCTAAGCTTGAGTTTTCATTAGACTCTATGGTGGGTATGATTCGCTGCCTTCTTTTGCTTTGAAAGATCATGTATAGTAAAGCCCCAACCATTAACAAAATCAAGGCAGTAAACAAGGAGGGGACCTTCATTATATACTGCAAAGGGCTTGACTTCGGATAATTTACTTTATTCGAACGACCTTGCTCAGAATATGTCGGCTGCGGAATACCCCTGTAAGGAGAATACTTTCCAAAGTCATGATGCCAATATATATTTCCTTTTGGTAAATGAGACAAAACTCCTTCAGCGTGGTATTTTCCTCCATCGTTAAACATATTGTAATTTGAAAAAGCAGCAGGCGCTGAGTGAATAATAAAAAAACCTTTACCATGTTGTAAACGTATACATATAGGGTAATCCATAGCGTTATTATACGCTATTTTCACAAATCCCCCCCCTAAATCAGAGTCTAGAAAATACCTCCAGTTTTTATACTTTGGGTAGCGATGACTATTTAATTCCGCATTTTTAATTTCAATGGGCTTTTCTTGTAAGAGTTTAGGGTGGTAAAAGTTTAATACGAAGGAGGTGTCATAATAGGTGTTAAACTTAAAATAGGAGTTATTTGAAACCGCTAGTCTTAGCTTGTTTGATAAGTTTTCACACGCTATAAACGCACAATTACCAGCTTCAACAAAACCTAACAACCAATCACTGTCATCATCGTTTAAGCTCAAGTCTTCTGCAATAGCAAAGTATATATTCTTACCGTCATTTTTTTGTGCTTTTGGCAGTAACTCGGAAAGAGTTGCGCTCTGAGACGTTTGTATTTTTTGAAGAGAAGAAGTGTTTTTGTAGTTTTTTAAAAGTTGATACAATAAAAAAGTGCCCGTTGGGTTGATGGGTTTTTTTATTATCAAGCTGTCATTTCGAGAAGTTTCAGAGTTGTTTTTTATGCCTAACTTCGATTGCCGACTTCCTCCAAATAAATAAACCAACACGAGCGACATTATTAGCGCACCCCCTAAAATCAAATATTTTTTAGTCAGGCCCATAATTATTTTCCTTTAGAACTTAAACTGTTTAATAAACGTTTAAATTTCGGCTCTAAACAACCAAAGTCCTCTTTTTTCACAATGTAATTTCCATACCACACCAATTCATAAATTGACACGGCTTCATTAAATGAGCTGTATTGAGGCTTTCCCCGCATTTCTATTAAGTATGAGAAGTTGGTTTTTTTCTTTTCCCACCTTATCCATTCTTTCTCGCATAAATCTTTAATTATAAAAATAAAATAAAGTCTAATCGCCTCTCTAAAATCATCTTTAGCTAATGCTTTTTCTAACAGAAGTTCCAATTCCGATTTTGGTATTTGAGTTGGAGCCAGTTCTTCAAAATCAACAACAATTTTTGATCCCCTTTCATTAAACGAGGTTTTAACGAAAAGTTGATAAATTAAGAAAACAAGTAAGACAATTAATAGCCCAAATAGGACGTATTGAAGAAACCCCATATCACCCCCATGAGAATTACGATTATTGTTTCGGCTGGTTCGCTGAGGCTGTTTTTCTTTAGGGTGGTAGTTTTGTTGTCCGCGTTCCTTGTTGTTTTCTTTCGGATGGTAACTCACTCCTTCATTATTTTCACCTGTAGGCCCGTCTCCCTCCGAATAAGCCTGACCCCCCTCATAAAGGTCTTGGTCGTCTTCATTTGCATACTCGCTATACTTGCCGTCATAGTCTTCGTTATCGTAGTTATAATAACTACCTTCAACACCTCCGTTTTCTGAGCTATAAGCTCCTCCAGACTCTCTATAAACACGTTCTTTCAGTCTACCCCAGGTCTTTTTATTAAAGCTATATTTTTCTTGCGCAGACTGCACGTAATCGTCTTGCGCAGAATGTTCTTGCGCAGATATTTGTGCAAGACAACCTAATACCGAAAGGAAAATAATATGTATAATAGTTTGCTTCATCCTTTAAAATCCTCCGTCGTCTTCAGATTCGTAAATTTTACTTGCCTTGCCAAACGCGTTTAATTTTTCAAACAATCCATACGCCTCTTCTTTTTCAACCGTGCTTAAGTATAGAACATTAAATGCAATAAAAAAGATAGGGACTAGAATGTGAGCCATCAACATATAAAGACAAGCCTCTACAATATTTACGATGAGAAAATAGTCATCTGTTGTCGAAATTAAAAACCAGTCTAAAACCATTTTTATTAAGCTCTGAAAGGGTCCAACGGCAAACAAGAAAATTAATCCTAGAATAAAAAGAAAGACAAAAAAGACACCAACTCCTGAAGCCCATCCTCTTTTTCCAATTGACAAACCACGCCCAATTCCGGTAAATAGTTTTCTGTTTTCAAAAGCTCCAGGAAAGCTTAAAGATAGCACAAAAGGCATTAGAAAACCAGCCAAAATAATTAACCAAATATTCACCTGTACCAACAATAGCAATCCGCCAATTATTGGTATCACCCTCCAAATATTTTTTAATGTATATGCAAAAAAGCCTTTTGTAAAACTATTTGGTTTTTCGCCCCCCTTCGCTAATGTAAAGGCAAAAAAGGCGCTTGTGACATTTAAAGAAAAAAGAAAAGTAAGTATGCTAAAAGTCTCCCAACGAAAAGCACCATTACTTATACCAAAAGCGATAGACATGTTTTCATACCAATTATTAATTGTGCCGCCAAAAGGATATGTATAAAAAAACCAAGCGACAGTTGTTATGGTTAACGGAAAAATAATCCAATAAACTTTGGAGAAAGAGGCAAAAAACTTGCGATAAAAAACAAACGTATCTGTAAAAACCCCCCCTATATCGCGAATCCTATACAGTTCAAATTTTTTCTTTTCAACAAAAGTTGGTTTTTCAGAGACTTTTCCATTGAAGCTGTGCTTTTTAGCAACAATATAAGGGTATACAACAAAATAGAAAACCATAATTATAAAACTCAAAAAGATGATTGCCGCCTTTATGGGGTTTGGCCATTCAGTATGACGTGAAGCGAAACCCTCAATAAAAGCAGCAAAAAGAATAACAGGGAACAGCCCAATAATCACCTTCATCCCTCTTTTTGCAGCAATCGATAAAGACTGCATTCGGGTTAATGTTCCTGGAAACATAAAACCATTTCCAAGCGCAATACCAGCAGCACCAGCAATTACTATCCCAGATATTTCGAAAGCTCCATGAACCCAAATGGTTAAAAAAGAAGTTAGTAAAAGCCCCCTTACTTTAAAAAACCACTGAAATGCCCCTACCATTATTCCATTAAAAAACATATAAATGGCAGAACCTACAGAGAAAAAAATTCCCAAAACAAAAGCCATAAGAGTCACCCTTAAATTGTTTTGGGCAATAGAAATAAAAGAATACATTTCCCCTCCGCTGTTTCCGTATACGCTCATTGGCTCTCCGTTAGCAATGTTTTGCTCGGTCATATCAACATATTCGTAACCTATTACCTCCCCTAAGAAATCAGGATCATCCACTGTAGAAACCACTCCAATTAGCATTCCAACAACAAACACGATAAATGACGCAAGCAATGCTTTGCGGATTCTATACATTTCTAGGGGAAGGCTGGTCGTCCAAAACTGAAAAAACACACTAAAAGGCGTACGTTTTTTTTTATAAATACCGTGAAATGATTTTTGCGCCAACGAATTTAAATAAACCTTTACCGTCCTTTTGGAATAATGAGTTCTAGCATAAGCCAAGTCATCTGTTATTTCAATAAACAAAACGCTCAACTCATCAGGGTCGCTCTGATTTTGGTTGGACATTCGTTCGAATTTCGCCCACTTTTTTTTATTCTGACTAATAAAAACCGTTTCCTTCATGGAGCTTTACTCAAGAGTTAAGTGTTAAATAACTTCTAAATGTAAGGGTTAAAATTGACTTCTCAAATTGAGAAATGACGCGTTAAATAAAATAGATAAAACCCACTTTTTTTATTTTAAGAAGTTTTCCTTCCTATATTTAGCTTCAGAAATGAAAACCACAGAGATAGTAACTGCCCATAACGTTATCATACAGTATGAGTTGTCCCCCATATTAAGCAGGGCTTTAGCTTTACTATTGGACCTGGTAGTACTTTTTTTTTACATAACAATTTGTACAATTCTATTTACCACACTGTCTGCTAGCTTTGCCGCTAATAACATGTTTGACTCAGGAGAGTTGATTTATACAGCCTTTACATTGGCTATGCTTCCCGTCTTTTTTTATTCTTTTATTATGGAGGCTTTTTTTGGAGGGCAATCTGTCGGAAAAATGGCGCTTAGAATTAAAGTCATAAAAGTTTCAGGCGGCACTCCTTCAATGGGAGAATTATTTTTAAGGTGGTCTTTTAGGCTACTAGACATTTTACTTTCTGTTGGATCAATTGCTGCTTTATCGGCTTCATCATCAGACAAAATGCAACGGCTTGGAGATGTTATTGCAAATACATGTGTCATACGACTAAAGCCCTCTACTCAATACAGCATTAAAGACATTTTAACAATAAAGAGTAAAGAGAATTATGAGCCAAAATACCCACAAGTAGTTCAGTTGTCGGATGAGGATATGTTGTTAGTTAAAAACTCAATAGACAGATTAAGAAGCCGCCCAAACAAGCAGCATCAAGAGTTGATTATAGAATTAACTAAGCGAGTTAGCGAAAGGCTTAACGTCACGTCTATTCCAAAAAATAATGTCACATTTTTAAAAACTGTATTACAGGATTATATTGTGCTAACGAGATCTTAAAATGGGAAAACTAATTGTTGTGCCAACCCCTATTGGGAACTTAGAAGATATAACGCTTCGGGCTATTCGCGTATTAAAAGAAGCTAATTTAATATTAGCTGAAGACACCAGAACAAGCGGAAAGCTGCTTAAACACTTTGAAATTGGGACGCCTCAACGCTCCTTTCATTTGCATAACGAGCACAAAATTGTGGAGCAACTAGTGGACGAACTCTCTTCGACAGAAAATGTTTTTGCCTTGGTAAGTGATGCCGGAACTCCTGCGATTTCAGATCCAGGATTTTTATTGGTAAGAGCTTGCATTGAAAAAGGTATTGAAGTAGAAACTTTGCCTGGTGCAACGGCTTTTGTTCCTGCTTTAGTTAATTCAGGTCTTCCATGTGACCGGTTTTTATTCGAAGGGTTCTTACCCCATAAAAAGGGACGAAAAAAACGAATAGAGGCATTAAAAGAGGAATCACGGACTATAATTTTTTATGAATCGCCCTACAGAGTTGTTAAAGCCCTTGAACAATTTATTGAAGTTTTTGGAGCAGGTCGAAAATGTTCAGCAACAAGAGAACTTACGAAAATCTATGAGGAAAATGTTAGAGGAACGCTTTCTGAGGTTTTACTTTATTTTCAAGAAAAGCCGCCAAAAGGAGAGTTTGTGCTTGTGGTGGAGGGCTTAAAAGCGTAAAACAACGAAAACTACTTGTTGACAATTAGTTAGGAATTCAAGCCTTTGAGATAATCAACTATTTTTTTACGATAGTTACCTTTACATTCGTATAAATAAACCCAACTAAACAAATATGAAAAAGACAGTTCTAATTACGCTACTTTTAATAGTTTTCGGACTTCCTTTGATTAAAGCGCAAAACATTGGAGATACGACGGTTGTGCAAACCCTTGAATTTTCTGACATTACTAAAAGAAGAGGGTGGTATGTTTTTCCGAGCGACACAAATACCTATTCTAAAATATTAATGTATTATACACTTAAATGTGATGCTGCAACTACGCAAGATGGATACGCTTGTGGAGAATGGGATTATACAACCTACACGAATTTATATCAGCACGAAAACGTTGGATCATCCTATTATTATTTAGGAAACACAAACCCCGACACGATCTTTTATGTTAGCAATCCAATTTATGATTACAATCATTCGTATCAATATTTTCCTGTATATGATGTAACAACATCTGAAACAAGCGGAACGGTTGGAGTAGGGGCAACAACCTTAACAGAGGTGTTTAATACTTCGAACAGAACAGGGAAAGCACAATATATATTTACTGCTAGTGAACTAACTACTGCAGGAATTATTTCGGGCTTTATTGATAAGCTTGCACTTGACGTAACAGCTTTAGGCCCAGAGATCAATAACCTAAAAATTAGCGTAAAGCACACAACGTTAAACGAGTTAACACCAGCATCTTACGAAACAGGCCTACAAGAAGTATATAATATTAATACAAGTATCGCTTCAGTTGGAACCGTGAACTTTAACTTTCACACCCCATTTATATGGGACGGTACTTCCAATATAGTTGTAGAGTTTTGTTTTGACAATACATCTGCCGGAAGCGACTTTTCAATTACTGGCGATGCAGCTGGATTTAATGCTGGAATAACAGGTTCTGATAATGGTTATTTAGATTTCGGAAGTGGAGATTATGTTGAGGTTCCTTCGGCGGCTTTTTCAAATATTTCTGATCAAATTACGGTTTCATTTTGGTGTTATGGTGATCCAAATATAATGCCCATGAACTCTTATATTTTTGAGGGAAGAGACGCTAATGGATATCGAGTTGTTAACTCCCATCTTCCCTGGAGCAATAGTAGGGTTTATTGGGACGCAGGAAACAACTCAACTAATTCATATGACAGAATTGATGAAGCGGCAAATGCAATAGACTTTACTGGTCAATGGAACCACTGGGCGTTTTCAAAGAACGCAACAACAGGAGATATGATTGCTTACTTAAATGGTGCTGTTTTTATGTCTGGAACGGGGAAAACCAAATCAATGGCGGGAATAGAAACTTTTAAAATCGGTGGGCCGGGACAAAATGATTACTCGGGAAGATACGATGGTTATATCGATGAGTTTAGGGTTTGGAATGTTGCGCTTGACCAAACAACGATTCAAGGTTGGATGAATAAATCTATAAATGCAACACATCCAAACATAGGCAACCTGCAGGCAGCTTATAATTTCAATGATTTGACCGGAACGGTAGCGATAGATTATAGTGCTAATGGACATGACGCCCAATTAATGGGACTTCCTGCTTGGAACATGGAAAGCGCCTGTGATTTAAATTCAAATATTTCACAATCTACAAACCGTCCAAATATGACTTTTATACAGGGAAGTTACACATCTCACCTTGATTCGGTTTTGGTTATTGATTCTGTAGAACATCACCAAGTTTCAATTGTCGAAACTACTACTTCAGTTGATATGAATGTTACCGGAATATCTTCTTCTGCGGTTGACACCTCTTATGGGTGGTTACCGGGGTATTCATTTGTGTATGGTACTAATGGGGCTATAATTGATTCTACCTATATAGCACATGACGGCTTTTTCCTAAACACATATAACCAAACAACACATCAAATTCAAAATTATGTTACTCCTTACGGGATAGGCTTAAGTTTAGGTGTAAATGGATTCAGGTGGGTTTACGATGTAACAGATTATAAGCCTTTGTTTCATGATACTGTTGAGTTTTCTGCAGGAAACCAACAAGAACTGATAGATGTTAAATTTGTAATGATACACGGAACTCCGCCGAGGGATGTTATTGATTTTGAAACAATTTGGCTAGGTGATTATCAGCATTCAAATATCGCAAACGATATTTCTATGCCGGCTGTTGATGTTGACCTAAATCCAAACGCAACGCAATATACTGTGAAAACCAGAACCACAGGACACTGGTTTGGAGGCTTTGAGAATTGCGCAGAATTTTGTCCTAAATTACACGATTTAAGCATTAACGGGACGCAAGAATTTCAATGGTTAAACTGGAAAACATGTGCAGATAACCCGGTTATATCGCAAGGAGGAACATGGATTTATGACCGAGCAGGATGGTGCCCAGGCACATTCGGAGACACCTACAACCATGACATTACACCTTACATCACGCCCGGAGGAGTTGCTTCGATTGATTATGGAATGGAATACGATGCCGGAGGAATGGAGGGAAATTACCGAACTACTGTTCAGCTTGTTTCTTATGGTGACATTAATTTTTTAAATAATGCGACTGTTGATGATGTGATTTCTCCCAACATTTGGGAATATCACAATAGAGTAAATCCGATTTGCGATAACCCTAAAATTGTAATTAAAAATAATGGTAGCGCCAATTTAACGAGTGCAACGATAGAGTTTTGGGTTTGCAACGGAGGTCACGAGTCTTTCAATTGGACTGGGAATTTGGCTTTTGGAGAAACAGAAGAGGTTGAGCTGCCTATATCGGGTCAGGGGTTTTGGTTTGAAGCGCAAGACTGCAAGTGGTTTAATATTGATATTGTAAGCGCAAACGGAACTTCTGACGATTATGATTATGACAACACCTATAGCGTGGAGTTTGAAGCACCAAAAACATATCCTTCCGATTTTTATATTTGGACAATAACAAATAATGCGGCAAGTGAAAATGAGCTATACGTTTATGATGAAAATGGAAATGTGATTTTTTCAAGAACTAACTTTGCAAATTCGACTCAATATAAAGACACGTTAAGCTTGCCTTCTGGATGCTACAAAATGGAGTTTTTAGATTCCGACGGCGATGGTTTAGGCTTTTTTGCAAATAGTGATGGTAATGGATCGATAAAAACCAAAATGCTTGGCGGACCTCAATTAGACCAATTCGACTCTGATTTTGGAACGCATATTACACATTACTTTACGGTTGGATATACTTTAAGCGAAGAAGAAATTGAGAGCTATACTTCGGTTGAAATTTTTCCAAACCCCAGCGAAACAATTTTTAATATAGAAATAGAGGGTTTTGGAAAAAGCATGAGCATAGCGGTGCTAGACGCTACTGGTCGGGAAATATTTAGCGAGCTAATTTCAGGTAGCGAACATATAGTAAAAACTCAAGTTGATTTGGGAGAAATGGAATGTGGAATTTATTTTATAAAAATTAGTAATGGTGAAAAACAACAAATTAAAAGACTGATAAAAAACTAATTACCTAATGCTCATACGATAATAAAAATACCTTCGTTAATTTGCATAGGCCACACAAAACATTTGTCCACATGAAAAAATTATCAAGCATAGTAATTTTAGCATTATTAGTCACAATAGCCAACTCCCAAAACAATGTTTGCTTTACGATTGAGGCTAATCCAAATCCCTCGGACCCTGCATTAATGTCGTTTACGAAATATGTTGATGTGTTTGGTTGTTCTGTGTACGCAGAAAGTACAGTTCCAGATGATAAAGTATTGCATGCCGCAGCAATATGGGCAGAGTTAATTGATAACGATGAAGATGGGATAGTTGATGACCCAGCTTTGCTTGCGGAGCTTGTTGCAAATGAAGCCATGATGCCGGTGTTTGCTGCTGATGAAAACCCTGCTATGCTTGCGTTTTTTAATAATTATAATGGAAGTGGAGTTGCTGCTGTACTTTGGCAAACAGAAATGAATCCAAGTACTCCGGGCTATTGGGGCTCAGACGCAACAGTTGAGGAGGTCATGCACACAATTAACGGTATTGGTCATGTAAATATTTATCCGGCGGCGTTTGACTTTTCTCCCAATTCTTCTCTTTTGTCTGCTGCAATGGATGTTGCAAGAGGAGGACAGTTCTTAAGTATTCCAAGCCCGTATCCAAGTGCTGCTTGGTATCACTATGACGACGCAACATGCGATTATGGGTGTATGGCAATTGAATATTTATATTGGATGATAGTCACAAATATGGGCATATTAAACGATACGCCTACTTGCAACGGCATTGCTAACGAATGGGAGCCATGTTCACCGGCATTGCTGCAGTCTATGGATCTTTTAGGTCATGCTTTGATTACCAACCCTGCATATAAATTGCCTCAAAACCCTCCAGATGGTAATTATTGCCCAGCAAGCTTAAGTATGGAGGAGAGAGTTGTTAATAAGGTTAAGTTTTATCCGAACCCTTCAAATGAAATATTATTTATTGAAGAAAACGGATTTATTACAATCACCGACTCTGTTGGAAAGCAAATTTTATCTAAACAAATAAGTGCTGACACTAACGCAATCAACGTGTCTAAATTCACCAAAGGAACATATATCATATCAGTCAACGGAAAGAGTGGTGTTTTTATCAAAAACTAAAAATAAAGCTAATTTCGGAAACATTGTCAGTAACAGAAAGTCGAAAACGACCAAAAACAGACAAAACGACAGCTTTTTTAAGATAAAATGCAACGGCATATAGTTTGAACTAGTGATTTCGAAATTTAATTAGAAATCAAAAACAAAAAATTATGTCAATAGTAAAATTTAACCACAGACCAAGTATTAATTCGTTATTCGATGATTTTTTCACCAATACAGATAAGTTGGATACAAATTATAATAAGCACACTGTACCTGCCGTAAACGTCAAAGAACATGAAACAGGCTTTGTTATCGAACTGGCTGTTCCTGGAATGAAAAAGGAGGATTTAAATATAGAGTTGGAAAACAATAAGCTATCTATTTCTAACGAAAAAGAACTAGTGGATAACGAAGATGCGGGTAAATACGTAAGAAGAGAATTTATTTACGGTAAATTCCAGAGAACATTTAACCTACCAAAAAACGTGGAAGAGAAAAAAATAGTAGGTGACTATAAAGATGGTATACTTTCCATTTCAATTCCAACAAATAAGGAGAGCAAGATTGCTAAAAAAATTGCTATCAAATAATTTATATCTTATGTTGAACAAAAAAGCCCTCCTTGCACATGCAAGGAGGGCTTTTTAACTTTACAGATTTAATCTTTACTCAATAACAATCGGTTGGGTGTATCTTCCCTTGTCTGAAGAAACAGAGATAAGGTAAACACCTCTCTCCACGTTGTCAAGAGAAATAATATTCTCTTTCCCAACTTTAAGTCCTTCAATTTGAGAGTAAATTAATCTTCCTTGCATATCTACAACTTGCACAGAAACCCGCTCACTAATATTACTTAACGAGACAATGAAATTCCCGTTGCTCGGATTTGGGTAAATACTTACATTAGATTCAGTCAGTTCAGAAATATTAGAACAATCATCGAAGGTAACACTAACAGTATCTATTGCTTGACACATTGAAATCGTGTCAGTAATCAGAACACTGTATTCCACAGTTCCAACCGTTGAGCTACTAACCACAATTGTCGGTGATGTCTCTTGAGTAGACCATTCGTAAGTGTATGGTCCAGCGCCAGCGTACAATATTACTGAATCTTGTCCTGAACACAATGTAAGGTCTGCGCCTAAATCAACCGAACAAGTAGGAAGCGCATCAATTATTAGGTTGTCCACGAATAAATCTGGCCCCCATCCTGAGGTTGCGACAAATCTAACTTGAACATCCTGTCCTGTATAGGTTGTAGGATCAAGCAGAATGGTTTCAGTAACCATAGAACCAGGAGTTTGGTTTCCTGCACCGTCATTTGATTCTAAGTCTGAACCACCTTTCCCCCAGATGCTAGTCCAAGTACCACCTGGTAAAACTTTCACATCAACACTTAATGAGTCCAACGGATATGTTGCACTGTAAAGGTGAGACCAATCAAATCGCACGCGAGCATCAACACTAATGTCAATTGGCTCTGTAGACATAATAGCATCAGTCGGGTTTTGCCAGCTCCAGAAGTTTGCCAAGGCAATTCCTGAACCGTTATCACTCCATGATTGACTACCACCAGTTAAGTCCCAACAGTTTAAAGGCCAGGTAGTGAAATCTTGCGTGTAAGTAATTGCCGCAGTATTACAAGGTGTAACAAAGCTGTAAGGCCCATCCCAAGCGCTGGTATCACCTACGCCGCAAATAGCTCTTACGTAAAAGTCATACGAATAATTAGCTGTTAACCCAGTTAAAGCATGTGGGTTAGTCCCGGTAACAGCAGTATTTCCTGTTCCTTGAACAAAACCAGTTGAGTCATACTCCACTTCCCAAGAAGTTGCTGTTCCATTTTCTGTCCAAGCCAAATCAGCAGAAGTAGTAGTAATATTAGACGCTGTTAATCCGCTTGGATCAACACAAGCAGGCACAGGTTCAATTATTAGGTTGTCCACGAATAAATCTGGCCCCCATCCTGAGGTTGCGACAAATCTAACTTGAACATCCTGTCCTGTATAGGTTGTAGGATCAAGCAGAATGGTTTCAGTAACCATAGAACCAGGAGTTTGGTTTCCTGCACCGTCATTTGATTCTAAGTCTGAACCACCTTTCCCCCAGATGCTAGTCCAAGTACCACCTGGTAAAACTTTCACATCAACACTTAATGAGTCCAACGGATATGTTGCACTGTAAAGGTGAGACCAATCAAATCGCACGCGAGCATCAACACTAATGTCAATTGGCTCTGTAGACATAATAGCATCAGTCGGGTTTTGCCAGCTCCAGAAGTTTGCCAAGGCAATTCCTGAACCGTTATCACTCCATGATTGACTACCACCAGTTAAGTCCCAACAGTTTAAAGGCCAGGTAGTGAAATCTTGCGTGTAAGTAATTGCCGCAGTATTACAAGGTGTAACAAAGCTGTAAGGCCCATCCCAAGCGCTGGTATCACCTACGCCGCAAATAGCTCTTACGTAAAAGTCATACGAATAATTAGCTGTTAACCCAGTTAAAGCATGTGGGTTAGTCCCGGTAACAGCAGTATTTCCTGTTCCTTGAACAAAACCAGTTGAGTCATACTCCACTTCCCAAGAAGTTGCTGTTCCATTTTCTGTCCAAGATAAATCAGCAGATGTAGTAGTAATATTAGACGCTGTTAATGACGAAGGAGGAACACAAGCAGGAGCTGGAATCACATTTAAAGTGTAATCCTCAAAAGCACCCCAAGTGCCTGTATAACAAGGGAAAGAAGGGACTGAAGAGCCTAGTCCAAAATCCGCTCCACCAACTCTTAATCTGTGGTTACCTACACTCGCCGAGGAAGGAACAGGAATGGAAATAACACCAGTAGTTGCAAACTCACCAACATAATATGCTTCACTCGCATCATCAAAGTCCAAGTCATTATTCCAATCAATCCATGCGAAAACATTGTAGCTGTATGTAACAGTAACAGATAAGTCTACCGATACAGATTGTTGAACATCTGTTACTTGAGCTGTATAATCTCCATAATTCCCAGGTTCTGTAGTTGTAGTATTATTAATGGCACCTATTGTTACATTAGTAATACCATCATTATCAACGCTGGACGGGTTTGGTGTGCAATACCCAGTAAAAAAGCTGTAAGGTCCTGCCCACGTACTTGTTCCGTTAGTTCCTCCACAGTCAGCTCTTACATAAAACTCGTAAGTAGTGTTTGCAGTTAAGCCTGAATAATTATAAGGGTTAGTTACGCCTGATGCTGTTGGGGTTCCTGTAGGGGTATATGGAGCTACTCCGTATTCTATGTCCCATACTGTAGCTGTTCCATTTTCTGTCCAAGCTAAATCAGCAGATGTAGCAGTAATGTTAGATGCTGTTAATAACGAAGGAGGAACGCATGCAGGAGCTGGAATCACATTTAAAGTGTAATCCTCAAAAGCTCCCCATGACCCAGTATAACAAGGGTCAGAAGGGATTGTAGATCCTAATCCACTATCGGCACCACCTATTCTTAGTCTATGATTACCTAAACTAGCCGCAGCTGGAACGGGAATAGAAACAACACCGGTGGTTGCAAATTCTCCAACATAATATGTTTCTCCAGCATCATCAAAGTCTAAGTCATTATTCCAATCAATCCATGCGAAAACATTGTAGTTATTGTAAGTAACGGTAACAGACAAATCTACTGATACAGATTGCTGAACATCTGTTATTTGAGCTGTGTAATCTCCATAATTCCCAACCTCTGTTAAGGTCGTGTTATTAATAGTCCCGATTGTCACGTTGGTAATACCATCGTTGTCAACGCTTGAAGGGCTTGGTTGGCAATACCCTGTAAAAAAGCTATAAGGACCTGCCCATGCACTTGTTCCGCTAGTTCCTCCACAATCAGCTCTCACATAAAACTCATAAGTAGTGTTCGGTGTTAAGCCTGAATAATTGTAAGGGTTGGCAACACCAGAAGCTGTTGGTATTCCAGTAGGTGTATAGGGGGCCACACCATATTCTATGTCCCATACTGTAGCTGTTCCATTTTCTGTCCAAGCTAAATCAGCGGATGAGCCGCTGATGTTTGTGGCAGTTAAAAGAGAGGGGTCAGGACAAGAAACTTGATTCACAGTAAAATCAGTTACATCAAAATCTAAATCATTTGGTGTTCCCCATTGTCCAATAGCAATATACACGGTGTTGCCGGGAGCTATTGCCGCTGATACCGTCAGTACTCCTGATGTTGTGCTGCCATTTGCATCTAATTCAGTATCAAATGTGGTTCCAGTGCAATTATCGAATATTCCGATTCCAAACCAGCTATTTCTAGAATCAATGGTCATAGAAATGTTTTCATTAGTTACACCTGCGGTGTATTCAAACAAATAAACATCATCATCCCAATATGAGGAGCTGATAGATGTCCCTGACGGATTTGTGTTCCAGTCCTCTGGGCCTCCGACACCAGGTGTGGTTATGCCTATTTGAGTGAAGCCATTTGCAATAGGAATTCCAGAACCGCAACCAAATTGCGCATTCGCCTGCCAGCAAAATGTGGTTACAAATAAAGTAATAAGTAAAAAAGTAAAATTTTTCATATATGTAAGATTAAGATTTTAATTATAAGTTCAATTAAGATAGGCAATTATAGTTTATTTCCAATGGAAAAAGGGTAAAAAAGCAAAAATATCGACCAAAAGACATAAACCGATGACGAAAGAATTGCATTTGCTTACGTTTATGTAATTCAGGCAACATACTAAACCTTGTCCAACCCAAATCAACGATCTAGGAGTCATTAAATCGGCTGATGTTTATTTTTGTAAAACCCTGACTACTAATGATTAGGCTAGTATTGGTTAAAATTACTATATTGGGGCAATTATAATATAAAACTCTTACAATGAATAAATTTAACTTTTTACCATTCTTACTAGTTATGTCAAGCCCATTAGCAGGTATATCACAGTACTGCACTGTAGCAGGGCCATCTTCTGCCAACGATTCAAATATTGGCTCCGTTTCATTAATTGGAGAAACTACCAGTATATCTTACACCGGCTGTCCAGGAGTGATTGGCGTGGAGGATCAAACCGCACAAGTAGCAGATGTAATAGGAGGAAATACCTATGCTGTTGATTTGGTTTACGGAACTTGTGGCGGGTCCTATGGAAACGCGGCAGAAGTTTGGATTGATTTTAATGGGAATCAAACCTTTGATGCAAATGAGTCTATTGGAACATGGGTCGGAACCCCTACTTCTTCTTCAGTAACCAATACTTTCACCGTTCCTTCGAATGCGTTAGATGGAACACACAGAATAAGAGTAATGCAACATGAAGGCGGAGCATTGCCACTAGACCCATGTGGAACATTTATTTGGGGATCTGTGACCGACTTTTCAATTACAATTTCTGGGGGTTCTTCTTGTTTACCGGTTAGCGGTTTATCTACTGATGGCTTTTCTGCAGATTCTGTTTTCTTTTCTTGGTCGGCTGGCGGAATTGAAACCGAATGGTTTGTTGAGTGGGGTCCACAAGGATTTACTCCAGGATCAGGAACTTCTTATGTAACTACAGTGCTAAATGACACAATAACAGGAACAACTTCAGGCTCGTTTTACGATATTTACGTTCAATCTATATGTGGCGTTGGAGATTCAAGCGGAGCCAGTATTATATCTTTTAATACGTCAATTTCTAACGACGATGCCTGTAACGCGATTATGGTGCCGGTTGACGGCTCAATTAACCTATTTACCAGTGTTGGAGCCACCGTTCAAGCCGGCGAACCAGGAACTACGCCTAATAAAACAGTTTGGTTTAGTTTTGTAGCCCCTGCTTCTGGAAATGTAGCTATTTCTACCTGCAATATAAGCTTTGATAATGAGCTTGAAGTTTTTAAAACGAATGATTGCTCGGATTTTACCGCTTATACATCATTAGGCTACGCTGATTTTAATCCATGGAGCTGCTCAGGTTCGCATCCAGCAGGAATTGAGCTGTGCAGTTTACCTCCTGGAGATACGATACTCTTTTGGGTTGGCCCATGGTCTTCAAGTAGTCCCGGAGGAGTGATCCCGTTGCAGGTATATGAATTATCCTTAAATGCCGGTTCAGATAGCTCTACGAGTGCTTGCGCCGGAGATACCCTAAATCTTTGGGATAACCTATCAAACAATGACAACCAATTTGGAACATGGAGTTATCCATCAAACCCTGGAGTTGTTTTTAACGACAGTTTGGCTAATACGGGAGACATGACTTTTACATCCAACGATTTTTACTATATCGTGTCAAACGCTTGTGGCGCTGATACCGCTTCAGTCGAAGTAAGCACCTTCCAGCCAGCCAATACTGGAACCCCAGTTTCTCCTTTTGAGGTTTGCAATTGGGGAAATATTTACCTGTATGACGGATTATCGGGAACAATTGATTTTGGCGGTGACTGGAACGATGACACAGGAACAGGGGTGTTAACCGGAGCGAGCCTTCAAGTAAGTGCTTTAAACGCCGGGTCGTATCAGTTTACATACACAGCTTCAAATGGTGTTTGTGCTGACGCAACAACAACAATTACGGTTGACCTAATTGACTGTACAGGAGTCGAAGAAGCTGTTGCAAACAATTTCTCTGTTTATCCAAACCCTTCAACTGGATTGTTTACAATTGAGCTTCAAGGAGGTGTTTCAAATGTTAAATTATCTATTCTTGATTTAAATGGAAGAATTGTTTATTCTCAACCGCTCATTAAGAACAAAACAAATGTTGATTTGAATACAATTGCAAATGGTGTATATACGGTTGTTCTTGTTTCAGATGACACTGTTTCCTCCACTAAAATGATTGTAGCTAAATAGTAAGGTTTACATATTATTATAAAGGGAGCTCAAAGGGAGCTCCCTTTTTTATGCTTTATAAATAATTATATCCTTACATTGCAACCAAAATCATAGCAACATGAGCCTTAAACCAGACCAATTAGACACACTTATAGAAAAAGCAAAAGGACTATTAGGCAGCACGCTTGTAATTCGAAATAAGGCTTTCAAATTCAAAAGTATCGGAGTTATAGACCAAATAAATTCAAAAGGAGATCCTGAAAGGTTTACAGTAAATGGAAATTTAGTTTCAGAAGATGGGGACATGCTTCAAAAGCCTTTGGCAAAGATTGTTGCGCAAATAGGCAGGAATGCCTCTAAATAAAGCGAAGAATTAAAATTTCCTTCTTACATCCAAACTACGTACTTTCGCGGCTGAAACAACATTATAATGAGTGAATATAACCACAATGCCATTGAAGAAAAATGGCAAAAAGATTGGCGCAAAAACAAAACGTATAAAGCAACAGAAAGTTCTTCAAAAGAAAAGTTTTATGTTTTGGATATGTTCCCCTATCCTTCAGGCGCAGGATTGCATGTTGGACATCCGCTCGGTTACATAGCTTCTGACATATATGCTCGTTATAAAAAGAACGAAGGCTTTAATGTTTTACATCCAATGGGATATGATTCCTTTGGGCTGCCTGCAGAACAATATGCCATTCAAACAGGCCAACATCCGGCGGTAACTACAAAAGTGAATATTGACGGCGGAGTTGACAAGCAAGGAAATGTAATTGACGGCTATAGAAAGCAGCTTGATATTATGGGGTTCGCTTTCGATTGGGACAGAGAAGTTCGTACTTCAAGTCCAGAATATTACAAATGGACGCAATGGATTTTTAAGCAAATCTTTAACTCTTGGTACAACAAAAACACAGACAAAGCTGAAAATATCACAACGCTTACTGCTGTTTTTGAAGTAGAAGGAAATGCAAACGTAAATGCTGTTTGTGATGAGGTAGCTACTTTTTCTGCCGAAGACTGGAATGCATGGAGCGAGGCAGTGCAACGAAAGATGTTGATGAATTATCGTCTAACCTTTTTAGCGGACTCTTGGGTAAACTGGTGT
>Ga0209223_10002566_pt1 | contig 18105 bp, 16 predicted proteins | sample COG_06_FD_184750 | JGI IMG/M metagenome (GOLD analysis project Ga0209223, IMG submission 184750) | Pelagic Microbial community sample from North Sea - COGITO 998_met_06 (SPAdes) (version 2) | ecosystem: Environmental > Aquatic > Marine > Neritic zone/Coastal water | place: Helgoland, sampling...
CAATTATTTGTGCCTGCTTAGATAAATTTACCGATTTACGAATTATGTAATTTTTACGCGGATGGATTTTTGTTATTACGCCAGTATTATCCTTTTCTAAAGTAAAGTCTACCAGATCTCCAACCGCAACCGGGTTGGTGGTTTTTATCCCTTGTATTCTAAATTTACCTTTAATGCGAGCTTCAACTTCCTCACCTTCTTTTGTTCGGATTGAATACCAACTTCCTGTTGACCGTATCACTATAGCTCCTTCTAAAATCATTTTTGTAAAAGTAAGGAAAATGAAGTGGTATAAATAATTCCACCTATAACTTAAATCCTTATTTGACTCCAATATATATTAGCTATCCTAGAAATTACTGATAATAAAAGTAATCCCACACTAAATTGTTAATGAATGTTTATGACATCTTATTCACTTCCCTTAATTATAGATATATTTGCAATATGAATAGAGATTAGATATTCTTTGTTTTTTATTTTCATCTTACAAATATAAGTTGTGTCGATATCAGTCAAAAACGTTACAAAAAAATACGGAAGTCAAAACGCTCTAGATAACATTTCATTTGAAATCTCTAAGGGAGAAATAGTAGGTTTTTTGGGCCCAAATGGAGCTGGAAAGTCTACCTCCATGAAAATCATTACTTGTTTTATTCCACAAACAAATGGCGAAGTAAAAGTTTGTGGATTAGACGTAAATGACGAACCAATAAAGGTTAAAAAAAAAGTAGGTTACCTGCCAGAACACAACCCTTTGTATTTGGATATGTATGTTAAAGAGTATTTACTTTTTCTTGCTCGTTTACACAAGGTCAAAAAAAAGAAGGAAAGAGTTGCAGAAATGATTAATTCTGTTGGACTAGAAAAAGAACAGCATAAAAAAATAGGTGCTTTATCAAAGGGGTATCGACAAAGAGTTGGATTAGCGCAAGCGATGTTGCATAACCCAGAAGTATTAATTCTTGATGAACCTACCAGCGGTTTAGATCCAAACCAACTAGTTGAAATCCGCGAATTAATTAAAACTTTCGGAAAAGACAAGACAATTTTACTTTCTACTCATATCATGCAAGAGGTGGAAGCTATTTGTGACCGAATAATAATCATAAACGATGGTAAAATTATTGCAGATGAGAAAACCAGTGAAATTCAATCTAAAGTTGTTAAAAAGCAAGTCATAAAGGTTGAGTTCGACACTAACGTAAGCAGAGCTAAATTAAATTCAATTACTGGCGTTGCAAGTGCAAAAGAAGTTTCTGACAAAATTTGGATACTCGAATCCAAAACGGATAGAGATATCCGAAAAGAGATTTCAAAATTTGCACAAACCAATAATTTACTGGTTTTGGCAATGCAAAAAGAAGATGAATCTTTGGAAAATATATTTAAAGAGCTGACTTCAAAAAAATAATTACCTTTTTTTGAAGTATTCTATTTGTCAGTTATTTAATTTTTATAAATTCGCACTCGAAATTAGGGTGGAATGATTTGCTTGCTTGCAACCACGTACAAAAAATGCTAAAACGTTTCTTATTACACTTGCGCAGCTCATTCCTTTTTATTTCGACTAGATTAATCTTAAAAACAAATTGAACAATGAGTTATTTATTTACATCAGAGTCTGTTTCAGAAGGGCATCCAGACAAAGTAGCTGATCAAATTTCAGATGCGTTAATTGACAATTTTTTAGCATTTGATGCTGATTCGAAAGTTGCCTGTGAAACACTTGTTACAACAGGACAGGTTGTTCTTGCAGGAGAAGTAAAATCTAAAGCATACTTGGACGTTCAGGTTATTGCAAGAGAGGTAATTAACACAATTGGTTACAACAAAGGAGAATACATGTTTGACGGAAACTCCTGTGGTGTATTTTCTGCTATCCACGAACAATCACCAGACATTAATCAGGGAGTTGAAAGAGCAAACAAAGAAGACCAGGGTGCTGGTGATCAAGGAATGATGTTTGGATATGCAACTAACGAGACTGATTCATACATGCCACTTCCATTGGAAATTTCTCATATGCTATTAAAAGAATTGGCTGAATTGAGAAGAGAAAATAAGGAAATAATGTATTTACGTCCAGATTCTAAATCTCAAGTAACAATTGAATACGATAACAATAACAAACCTGTTAGAATTGATGCAATCGTTGTCTCAACACAACATGATGACTTCGACACCGAACAAAACATGTTGAAGAAAATTAATGAAGATATCGTAAATATTCTTATTCCTAGAGTTAAAAAATTATTCCCTACTGAAATTCAAGCTTTATTTAACGATCAAATTACATATCATATTAACCCAACTGGAATTTTCGTAATTGGAGGACCTCATGGAGATACTGGACTAACAGGTCGTAAAATCATCGTTGATACTTACGGTGGAAAAGGTGCTCACGGTGGTGGAGCTTTTTCCGGAAAAGACCCAAGTAAAGTGGATAGGTCTGCAGCCTACGCAACTCGTCACGTAGCTAAAAACTTAGTTGCAGCAGGCGTTGCTGATGAAGCTTTAGTACAAGTGGCTTATGCAATTGGTGTTGCTGAACCTATGGGGCTATATGTAAATACTTATGGAAGTTCTAAAGTTGATTTAACAGACGGTGAAATTGCTGAAAAATTAGCTTCTATTTTTGACATGCGTCCTTACGCAATTGAAACTCGTTTCAACTTGCGCTCTCCTATTTATAGAGAAACGGCTGCTTACGGTCACATGGGAAGAAAAACAGAGGTTGTTACTAAAGAATATGCTTCGCCAGAAGGAAAAAAAGTTTCTATGGATGTGAAATTATTCCCTTGGGAAGAATTGAACTTTGTAGATAAAATTAAAGATGCTTTTGATAAATAATATACAATTTACGTAAAGTTAAAAAGGCGACTCATGAGTCGCCTTTTTAATTGACCATTAAAATAAATTTGACATTATCTTAAACAACAAATCTCTTGGTTTATCATCACGTAAAGAAATATTCTAACGTTTTTTACACTAACGTCATAGCCAAAAAAAGTTCGAATTTAATACGAGCTTTACCTTTTCTACAATTTCGATTCTATTTTTTCATAGACTCATCAACAGATTTAGCAGTATCCAAAACTGTCTTTTCAAAAGAAATAGGCTCCCAGTTAAAAATTTGTTTTGTTGAAGTAATATCACCATTGTAAGTTCTCCCTATAAAAGCTCTCATACTCTTCGCTTCTCTGTTGAAATTCCCTATAAAGCGTAAAAGAAAATTAGGAGCTAATTTAGTACTAACTTTATCATATCCATTTGATTTCAATATTTGAGCTAATTCCTGAAATGTATACGTATTTTCCGTTGTCACAATGAATCTTTTCCCATTTGCGCTTGGGTTTTCCATTGCCAACACATGAATTTCAGCTATATCTCTTACATCTGACATATTAATACCAACCTGCGGAACCATTGGCATTTTACCACTAATCATTTGTTTGAAAATATCCAGTGATGCTCCCAAATTACCTGAGAGAGTTGGCCCAAATACTGGCCCAGGATTAACCACTGTTAATTCCATCGGCGTATCATCTGTTTGCGCTTTAATAAATTCCCAAGCACTTTTTTCCGCTAAAGTTTTACTTTTCGCATAAGCTGAAACATTTTTTGCATTCACATTTGTCCAAGAATTAGCATTTACATCAATAGATTTATCAGCATCCTCTAACATAGAAACCATGGAAGAGGTTAGAACAACACGCTTCACTCCCGCTTTCTTTGCAGCTTTCAATGCTCTTTGAGTACCCTCAACAGCAGGCTTTATATATAAATTTTCATCTTTTGGCTCAATATTTATAAACGGTGATGCAACATGCAATACAAAATCACAACCCACCATTGCATTATCCCAACCATCATCATTCAAGAGATTAAGTTCGCAATATTCTAAATTCCCCTTAGGGTCAATTACTTTTTTGATACCCTTAGTCACCTCATCCGCTTTAGATAAACTTCGGAGCGATCCTTTAACAGAATATCCTTTTTTTAATAGTTCTGCTGCACAATGTTGACCAATGTACCCAGAAACACCTGTTACCAAAACTTTCTTCATATTATAATTATTTTATTACTTTTGTTTTGAAAGCAAAAGTACAATATTACTTTTGTTTTGCAAGTAATACATATTAATTTCCTAAAATGAATAATAATTTTCGTTGTAACTGCCCGATTACATCCGCACTAGATATAGTAGGTGATAAATGGACATTGGTAATTATTAAACAGATGCTTTTGGAAGGGAAAAAAACATTTAAGGATTTCTCCGAAAGCGATGAAGCCATTGCTTCCAATATCTTGTCCTCAAGACTAAAAATGCTTGAAGAATTTAAAATAATTACTAGGGAAAAACTACCTCATAATAAAAAAACAAACATTTACCTATTAACCGAAAAAGGTCTCGGACTGACTCCAACAATTATAGAATTAACGCTTTGGAGTGACCTGAATATACGAGAATATCATTCATCTATAATCTCAGATAGTCGCATAGAAATGGTAAAGAAGAATAAAGAGGAATCCATCAAAATGATAGTGGAAAGTTACAAACATAAAACTGACTATAACAAAACATAAATCACACTAAGACAGTCGCTTACCCTATCCCATAAACGAACTAGCCAATTAAATCAACTAACAAAGCATCGTCCGTTTTGGTAACTTTCGTTAACCCCTGCTTCGTAAGGCCTTTAATTCCTTTATCCCATTGTTTATTTGATAAACCTGCTTGCTCTTTCAAAACATTCAAGTCCATTGATTTTTCTTTGGAAATAATAGCAAAAATTAATTGTTCATTTTCATTTAATTCTGGACCCAATTTTTCTTCAGCACTAAACGTTTCTAATTTCATCTGAGGAAAAAACAATACTTCTTGAATTGAGCTTTGATTCGTCATCAACATCACTAACCTATCAATTCCAATTCCCATTCCTGATGTAGGTGGCATTCCATATTCCAACGCTCTTAAGAAATCTTGATCAATAAACATTGCTTCATCATCTCCTTTCGCAGACAATTTCATTTGCTCTTCAAAACGCTCTCTTTGATCAATAGGATCATTCAACTCGGTGTAAGCATTTGCAACCTCTTTACCATTAACCATTAACTCAAAACGTTCCGTTAATTCTGGATTATCTCTATGTGCTTTACATAATGGAGACATCTCCTTTGGATAATCTGTTATAAAAGTTGGTTGGATATAACTCCCTTCACATTTCTCTCCAAATATCTCATCAATTAATTTTCCCTTCCCCATCGAATTATCTACCTCTATTCCATTGGCTTTACACCAAGCAGACAATTCTTCAACAGACTTTCCAGAAATGTTAAATCCAGTATGCTCCTTGATTGAATCCGTCATTGAAATTCTTTTAAATGGCCTTTTAAAACTAATTTCTTTATCACCAACCAATAAATCAGTTTTTCCATGAACAGACAATGCAACTCTTTCCAACATCTCCTCCGTAAAGTTCATCATCCAATTATAATCCTTATAGGCTACATAAATCTCCAATACCGTAAATTCTGGGTTATGGGTTCGATCCATTCCTTCGTTTCTGAAATCTTTTGCAAATTCATACACGCCATCAAAACCACCAACAATCAACCTCTTTAAATAAAGCTCATTTGCAATTCTCAAATACAATGGCATATCCAATGCATTATGATGGGTAATAAATGGACGGGCTGCAGCTCCACCTGGGATTGGTTGAAGTATTGGTGTTTCCACTTCAACATATCCTTTGTCATTAAAAAAATTACGCATTTCATTCATTACTTTTGTTCGCGTAATAAATGTTTCTTTTACATGTGGATTAACAACCAAATCAACATACCGTTGACGATATCTCATTTCCGGATCCGTAAAAGCATCATGTACCTTTCCTTCATTGTCCTTTTTTGGAAGAGGCAGTGGCTTTAATGATTTAGATAATAAAACAAACTTTTTGACCTTTATTGATTTCTCACCCACTTGGGTGGTAAACAAATCTCCTTCAACTCCAATAAAATCTCCTATATCCAACAACTTTTTAAAAACAGTATTGTATAAAGTCTTGTCCTCTCCTTCACAAATCTCATCGCGGTTAAAATACAATTGCACCCTTCCTTCAGCATCTTGGGCTTCAGCAAACGACGCTTTACCCATAATTCTTCTACTCATTAACCTACCTGCAACAATCACCTTTTTTCCTTCCTTAAAATTTGTTTCGATTTCAGCCGACAAGGTATTAACTGGATAAAGCGCTGCAGGATAAGGATCAATACCAAGATCTCGTAAATTTTTTAACGATTCTCTTCTCAATTGTTCCTGTTCAGAAAGGTGTAAACTCATGATTTTATAAATTCAATTTGGACTGCAAAATTAATTATTTTATTGCAATCCTTAAAAAAAAGTAAAAATTTAGGAATTATACCTAAATTCGCATTCTTAAAATTCATTCTTAATGAAAGCATTAGTAAGTAAATTTGCTTCACAACTTGAAGAAGCACTCCACATTGGCAAAGAAGCTAAACTAACTTCTTGTGATAAGGACATTAGAAATGTTGTTATTACTGGTCTGGGAGGATCTGGAATCGGAGGAACGATTGTTGCGCAATTAGTAGCCAATGAAATTGTAATACCTGTTATTATAAATACGGATTATCACCTTCCTAATTTCGTAAACGAAAACACATTAGTTATTGCCAGTAGCTTTTCGGGTAATACAGAAGAAACGTTATCTGCACTTTCAATTGCGCAGGAAAAAGGAGCTGAAATAGCTTGTATTACATCGGGTGGGAAAATTTTAGAAATAGCAAGAAACAATAATTACAACCACATAGTATTACCTACCGAAAGATCTCCACGAGCTATGTTATCATATTCTCTGACGCAACAGTTCTTTTTATTAAAGCATTACAATTTAATTGAAAACGATTTTATACAAAAAATTCAAAATGCAATAGCGTTATTGAATTTAGAAATTGAAAATATAAAAACAGAAGCTAATAATATTGCGCATTCAATTTTAAACAAAACAGCTGTAATTTACAGTGAAGCCAATTTTGAAGGAGTTGCCATTAGACTGCGTCAACAACTTAATGAAAATGCGAAAGTTTTATGTTGGCATCACGCTTTACCAGAAATGAATCATAATGAATTAGTAGGATGGGCTGGAGGAGATGAGGAAAAAGCTGTCATTGTTTTGAGGAATGAAACAGATTATTCGCGGACACAAACAAGAATGAATATTCAAAAATCGGTTATTGAAAAATACACATCCACATATATTGAATGTTATTCCAAAGGAAATTCCAACATAGAAAGAGCTTTGTATTTTATCTTATTAGGCGATTGGGTTTCTGTCTATTTATCAGAGTTAAGAAATGTTGACAACATTGAAGTTAAAGTTATAGACTTCCTTAAATCAGAATTGGCTAAAGACAATTAAGTCAGTGACTCCAAAAGTCATATACAAAGATCTTGGGCTGATTGATTTCAAAGAAGCTTGGGATTATCAAACGCAACTTTTCGATGCTGCTATTGCTATTAAAATGGCTAATCGGAAAAATGAAAACAACCAAACGATAACCAGTAACTACTTACTTTTTTGTGAACATCCACATGTCTTCACCTTAGGAAAAAGTGGAAAAGAAACACATCTATTATTAAACGAAAATTCATTAAAAGCTAAAGGAGCAACTTATTACAAGATAAATAGAGGTGGTGATATTACCTATCATGGTCCTGGACAACTAGTTGCTTATCCTATTTTAGATTTGGACCATTTCTTTACAGATATCCACAAATATCTGCGGTTTTTAGAAGAAGCTGTTATTATAACATTAGCAGAATATGATATCCCTGCTGAAAGGGTTGAAGGCTTTACTGGAGTCTGGGTAGACGGAACTAAACCTACAGCGCGGAAGATATGTGCAATGGGAGTCAAATGCAGCAGGTGGGTTACAATGCATGGAATAGCCCTAAATGTAAAACCTGACTTAAGTTACTTCAAAAATATTGTACCTTGCGGAATTGATGATAAAGCTGTCACGTCAATTCAAAATGAACTAGGCAAAGAAATTGACATGAACGAAGTCAAACAAAAATTAAAAATTAATTTATCTAAAGTATTTAATTATGAAAATGTTTAAACTATTAACTCCATTAGCGGCTATTTTTATTAGCGTACACCTTAATGCTCAGATTACTTTTGATATGACTCTAACTGAAACGAGCAGTACACATAAAATTATAAGCCATGATGATCAATCAACTTTACCTGACACTATAATCGTAAGTGGATACATCGCTACTCATAAAAAAGGGATCTGCGGTGACATCTGCGCTGGAGGAACTATTAAACTTGAATTGTCTGAAAAAATTGAAGGATATCCGCATTCATATATGTACATAGTGACTGGATGTGCCACAGGAGAGACCAATAAGGAACTAATTTCCGTGTTGGTTACTAAGTTTACCGGAGAAGAAAAGGAGTGTTATTATAAAGATGTAGTTGAAATAATTGATTCTAAAAGCATCCCTTATTATAAAATATCCCTTTTAGAAACAGAAAAAACGATTATCAAATAATTAAAGAGCTTTAATTCATATTGTTACAAGATGAAAAAAGACATTCACATTCCAAAGGTTGAAGACATTGGAGTAGCAATTATTAAAGATGCGGATGAAGGGGGTGAAACCTGGAATGTCTACCTTATAAACTACAAGAAAGAACCTATCAACAATGTTCTTATCTCATCGAAAGGATATGGCACAGTTGATCAAAAAAAAGTTAATACTTCAACTCTTCGGCATTTCTTTGATTCGATTGAAAGGGAATCCCATCAATTGATTGAACCTATCTCTCAAGAGGTTTTTGGCCTATCTAATGAATATTTTGTGACTTTCTATATCGACAATGTAATTCATGATAAGAAATTCATTTTTGTGCCAGGAGCAATAAAATCAGAACACCTAACTCTAGTTAGGATCATTCAAAAAGAAGGTATTCTGATAAAGTAAAATTACAAACTTATATGGAGCTATTTATCTAGTATTTTCTGTACTTTTACGTGTTAACCTGTCAATTTATGCGTAAATTATTTTTAATATTACTCTTATTAAGTACTCAAGTCTCTTTTGGGCAATACACTTCTGAAGAGTCAGATGAAAAGACAAACCCATTAAGCAAGTTATCTTTTAAAGATAGACTTTACACTGGTGGAAATGTTGCTTTTAATATCGCAAATATTAGCGGGATACCCATATACTTTTTTGAGACTTCTCCATTTGTTGGATATAAGGTAACCCAACAATTCTCTTTAGGCATAGGGGCGAAATACATATATATAGGATCGAAACAAGCAAATTTCAAGTATTCTATATATGGAGGAAATATCTTTAGCAGATATAAGTTCACCGAAAGTCTTTACGCGCATGCTGAAATTGAAGTATTAAGAGCATACAACCTTGACCCAAATAGCACGTCTCAAGGTGATAGAGCTACTGTTCCTATGCTATTCGCTGGAGCTGGATATAATTATAGTATTGGTGGAACCGTGAATTTACAAATAATGCTGTTATACGATTTTATCGACAATATAAGCTCTCCTTACCAAGGAAGTTTCATGTTTGGAGCTCTTGGCCCGCCAATTATTTATAGAATAGGAATCAGTATTGGCATGTAATTCAAAGTTATGAAGTATTTTTTTCTAATTGTAATACTATTATTCGCTTTCGAATCAAAGGCACAAACAACAATTTATAACACCTATCAATCTGAAATGGATCTTGCTTATCAGCAATACCCAGATGTTCCAAAAGGTATGCTTGAAGCAATTTCATTTACTACGACCCACTTTAGTAATATTACAGATGCAACCCCAGAAAGTTGTTTTGGTTTACCGCATGTTTACGGCGTAATGGGACTCACTCAAGATGGGCAAGGTTATTTCAAAAATAATCTTTCCATGGTTTCCAGGTTGTCAGGCTACTCAAAAACCACAATAAAGTCTAATCCAGAAACAGGAATAATTGCTTATGCAGCTGCTTATGACTATTTACTCGATAGTTTACAGATTTCTTCCATTGAAAATCAAATTAAAATAATTGAAATTCTTTCGGAAATACCCCAAGACAACAATTTAACAAACAACTATGCATTAGATTGTCACGCTTATAGTATATACACCTTTTTAAACAATACAAATAAGCAACAAGCTTATAATTTCCCCAATCACAACATTGATTTAGAACAAATTTTTGGAGCAAACAACTTGGCAGTTTTGAGCAGTTCTGAAAACACTTTTGGGCATACGGGAATAAGCAATCCAAATGGACTTATGTACGAAGACCCTATGATGAAAACCGCTGAATACGGACCTGCAATATGGATTGCAACACCAACATGTAATTATAGTTCAAGAAATGGCACAGCAATATCTGCTGTAACAATTCATACTATACAAGGCTCTTATGCGAGTGCTATTTCATGGGCTCAAAATTGTTCGGCAGGTGTTTCCTACCATTATGTGGTTCGATCATCTGACGGACAGGTTACTCAGATGCTCTTAGAGGAAGATAAAGGGTGGCATGTTGGTAGTGAAAACCCTTATTGTATAGGAATTGAACATGAAGGTTATGTGACCGACCCTTCTTGGTATACAACTGCTTTGTATACAGCTTCTTCAGATTTATGTAGAGACATAACCCAAAGTGGATATGGAATCAATCCGTTAAGAACATTTTTTGGTGAAGCTACTGACGGATTAAATCTATTAGGTGGGTGCACTAAAATTAAAGGACATCAACATTATCCAAATCAATCGCACGTTGACCCTGGGATTAACTGGGATTGGGAAAGGTTTTATAAATTAATAAACAACACGCCCAGCTACACTAATTATAACGCTGGTTCTGGAAACTTGTATGATAGCGGAGGAGCAGCAGGAAACTATACAGACGATGAAAGAACCCTATATTTAATTCAGCCCACAAATGCAGGGACTGTTACCATTGCTTTCAACTCATTTGACATTGAACAAGGTTGGGATTTCTTATTTATTTACGATGGATCCACACCAAACGCTCCTCTAATTGGGAAATATACAGGCACTGTTAGCCCTGGCACAATTACTTCAACTGGAGGTGATTTGTTATTAGAATTTCGTTCCGATTGTGCGACTTCTGCTCAGGGATGGGAAATAACATACACTTCTATCCCTGAAAATTACCCTCCTGTATCTTCATTTTCAATAACGAACACTACCATATGTCAAGGAGATAGTATTCCAATAACGAACACCTCCACCAATGCGACCTCTTATATATGGACTTCCAATGGAGGAGCGATTTCAAATGATACATCTGCAAACCCATCCGTATCATTTACTAACTCTGGAAGTTACACAATCAACCTAGAAGCTTCTGGACCTGGAGGAATAAGTGCCAGTAGCCAAACTATTTCAGTTACTATAGATTCTCCTCCAATTGCAGGCACTTATGCGAATTCTGACACTTCATACTTACCAAATGGGGTTGTCGCATTTACAAATACTTCAATTAATTCTTCGGCATATACATGGTATTTTGGAGATGGAAATACATCTACAGATATAAATCCTTGGAATGAATACACTATCCTTGGAGATTATGATGTCACTTTAATTGCTTCAAGCGACAATTGTCTTAATGACACCGCGACAATTTCAATTGTTGTAGCTGGTTACGTCTCAATTGAGAATATTCAATTTCTTGAAAATTTAAACATCTACCCAAATCCAACATCAGGAAAATTTTACATTAATTTTAATTCCTTAAAAAGTGATGAGCTACAATTCTCTATCTATTCTGCATCAGGAAAATCAGTATATACATTTAACAACGAAGAGGTTAAAATAGGTGATAACAATATGCAATTAGACCTCAATTTAATTGACATAGCGACTGGTTATTATTTCTTAAAAATAGAAGGACAGAATAATAACGCAACACTTCCTGTTATATACCACAAGCATTAACAGATTTTATTTATAAATTCGTGCTCTAATATTATATAAAAATGGATTTTTTAGAAAAAATATATTACCACAATACGGTTTTAGAATGGGCAATCGCTTTAGGAATTATTCTGGGAGGAGTTATCGTTGCAAAGATTCTTTATTGGTTTACAAGTAGCGTTATTAAAAAAATAACGGCTAAAACCAAAACACAACTGGATGACTTGTTAATTGACAAAGTAGAAAAACCCGTAATATTTATCGTGATAATTGCTGCCTATTACTGGGCAATTTCTTATTTGAACTTCCCAACAGGTCTGGGAGGAGAGGTTAATGGTATGGAAAAACTCCTTTTTAAACTTGCAACTTTCGCATTGGTAATTGACATTACCTGGATGATTTCTAGAATACTCGATGCGGTTGTTGAAGAATATGTAGTGCCATTAACTGAAAAATCCGAAAGTGACTTTGATGACCAAGTGCTTCCAATAATGCGCAAAGGCATTAGAGCTGTTATCTGGATAATGGGAATCATTATAGGGATGGATAACCTTGGCATTGACATTACAGCAATGATTGCGGGACTTGGAATTGGAGGTTTAGCCTTAGCACTTGCTGCACAGGACATGGTTAAAAATATCTTTGGTGGCATCATGATTTTTTTAGACAAACCATTTAAAATTGGAGAAAGAATTCAAATTAATGGTTTTGATGGAACGGTAGAAGAAGTTGGATTGCGCAGTACTCGAGTACGTACATTAGAAGGAAGGTTATTAATAATAAACAACAGTACCTTTTCAGATAACACTGTAATTAATGTTACCGCTGAGCATACACGTAAAGTTGTTTTAAACTTAGGAATGACTTACGACACAACTCCTGAGAAGATGCAACGTTCAATGGATATTATTAAAGAAATAGTTGTTGCACATCCAGGAATGGATGAAAACGATACATCAATAGGCTTTAATGCTTTTGGAGATTTTGCCTTGGGAATTTTACTTGTTTATCGAATTAATAAAGATGCTGACATATTGCAAACACAAACAGACATTAACCTTGAAATACTGAAAAGATTTAATGCTGAAGGCCTTGAATTTGCATTCCCTACCCAGACTATTTTCAAAAAGGAAATGGCATAAAAGCAATGAAAGAAGCATATAAGAAATTATATAAAAAATTCCGATTTAATCTGAGTGCCAATAACAACCCGGTTTTTACTGGTTTTTATAAGTATTTCTATTCTCCATCTAAAGGATCTGTTTCTGCTTTTTTAGATGAATTCTCAAAATTGCATGATACGGTTCACGTAGTACAAATTGGAGCAAATGATGGTATTACACATGATCCTATCCATAAGTTCATCAAAAGAGACCGGTGGAATGGCGTTTTATTAGAGCCTCAAAAGCATGTATTTCCTACATTAGAAAAACTGTACGCAAAAGATAAAGGCATAAAAACTTTAAATGCTGCATTAGGAGATTCAGACGGAAAAACAAACCTCTATAAAATTGGTTTTAGTAATTCTCGATGGGCAACTGGGCTTGCAACTTTCAATAAGGAAGTTTTAGAAGAAGCATTTGAAAATGGATATGTAGAAAAATGGGCTAAAGTAGACAGCATAACAATACCTAAGAGTAAAGAAGAACAAATTGTTGCTGAAGAAATTCAGGTTACAAGCACAGACATTTTACTGCAATCAAATAACCTTAGTCAAGTAGATTTCTTGCAAATAGACACCGAAGGTTTTGACTTTGAGGTCATTAAATTATTTTTGGGAAACACTCTGAACATAAAACCAACCGGAATCATTTACGAGCACTTTCATTTATCTGATGCAGACATTACTAAATGTGAATCCTTCCTGCATGAAAATGGATACATAACCAAACAATACGGGGGAAATACCGCTGCCTTGTTAAAATCAGACAAACCATATTTTTCTGCATTGGAAAAGTATTTTTAATACCTTTTTTTATTGAAAACACAGTGTTAATCTCATGAGGACCTTGTGAAATTAGATTGGAACTAGTTAAAATTTACTAACTTAAACCAATGAAAGCAACCGACCTATTGATAAAAACATTAGAAAATGAAGGAGTAGAATAAATATTTGGAGTTCCTGGAGAAGAGAATTTAGACTTCTTAAATTCCATGAAAGGCGCGAAAATAAAATTAACCCTCACAATACATGAGCAAAGGGCAAGCTTAATGGCTGCAACCTAGGGAAGACTTACCGGAAAACCTAGAGTTTGTCTAGCGACTTTAGGTCCAGAGTAACCAATTTCACTGCTTAGCTGTAGATTACTCTCTGAATCATTCTATATTAAACGTTTTACTAAAAGAGAAAACGTGTATCTTATAGCCCATTAATAATACATTGTATGTTAAAAGTAGTATCACCATACGACCAAAGTTTAATAAAAGAAATCCCACTTGTAGGAAAAGTTGAAGTCGAACATGCACTTGCAACTGCTTATGAACTGTTTCAGGATCAGTCCAAATGGATACCGGCTTATGAACGAATTGCCATTTTAGAGCGTACTGCAGAAATAATGAAAACGCGAATTGAAGAGTTAACAATTACAGCAGCAAAAGAAGGAGGAAAACCCTACAACGATTCTAAAATTGAAGTTTTACGAGCTATTAACGGTGTTAAAATAGCAGCAGAACACATTGCACAATTAAAAGGTGAACAAATCCCTATGGGCTTAACAAAAGCATCTGAAGGAAGAATCGCGTTTACTTCGAGGGAACCTATTGGTGTTGTATCTTCGATAAGTGCTTTTAATCACCCTTTAAATTTAATAATTCATCAATCAGTTACAGCTATAGCAGCTGGTTGTCCGGTAATTATTAAACCTGCATTAACCACGCCTTTATCATGTTTAGCATTTGTGGAAATACTAACTGTAGCCGGATTACCAAAAGGGTGGTGTCAATCCATGATATGTGAAAATGAAGCGGCGGAAAAATTAGTAACAGACTCTAGAGTAAATTATTTTTCATTTATTGGCTCTGCAAAAGTGGGTTGGTTTTTACGGTCTAAATTATCACCTGGAACGCGGTGCGCTTTAGAACATGGTGGTGCTGCTCCGGTAATAGTTGACAAAGACGCAAACATTTCTGATATGCTTCCCGCATTGACAAAAGGAGGGTTTTATCATGCAGGTCAAGTTTGTGTTTCAGTTCAAAGAGTATTTGTACACGAATCTATTTTCAATAAAGTAGCTGAAGGGTTGAGTCAATTAGCATCCAAATTAATTGTTGGAGACCAAATGGATCCAACGACTGAAGTTGGCCCTCTTATATTACCAAGAGAAGTTGACAGAGTTGAACAATGGGTAAATGAAGCTATAGCTGCTGGAACAAAATTATTATGTGGAGGAAAGCGAATATCTGATACTTGTTATCAACCAACAGTATTATTAAACCCACCGATGGACGTAAAAGTTTCTACTTCAGAAATTTTTGGACCTGTAGTTTGTGTTTACTCTTATACCGACCGAGACAAAGCAATTGAAATAGCGAATAGTTTGGACGTACATTTTCAAGCGGCGGTGTTTACTGAAAATTTAGATATTGCTTTAGATTGTGTCAAAAAATTAAATGCAACAGCTGTGATGGTGAATGATCACAGTGCTTTTAGAGTGGATTGGATGCCATTTGGAGGCAGAGACGCATCTGGAATAGGGATGGGAGGTATTCAATATTCTATGCACGAAATGACAAGAGAAAAATTAATGGTAGTCAAGAGTAAGGTTTTATAATTTAATAAGCTGAAATTATGAATGTAAGAAGAATATTTATCGCAGCATCAATTATGGTATTGATTGCTATAGGGGCAGGAGCCTATTTTTGGTTACCTGTTCTTTGGAGTTTGTTAATAATCGGGCCCTTAATCATTATGGGACTTACCGATATACTGCAAAACAAACATACCATCAAAAAAAACTTCCCTTTAATCGGAAGGTTAAGGTATGTTTTAGAGTCCATTCGCCCAGAGATAATGCAGTATTTTGTTGAAACAGATACAGAGGGAAGGCCAATTAACAGACAGTATAGAAGTCTCATTTACCAACGTTCAAAAAAAACAAATGATACTGTTCCATTTGGAACGCAAATGAACGTTTATAGCGTTGGTTATGAATGGATGGATCATTCTATGTATGCAAAAGGTGAAAAAGAAATAAATGACAAACCGAGGATAAATGTCGGAGGTCCAGATTGTAAACAACCCTATTTCGCAAGCTTACTAAACATTTCAGCAATGAGTTTTGGCTCATTGAGTAAGAATGCTATTATGGCGCTAAACAAAGGAGCTAAAAAAGGAAGATTTGCCCATAATACTGGAGAAGGTTCTATTAGCCCGTACCATTTAAAATATGGTGGAGATTTAATTTGGCAAATTGGAACTGGTTATTTTGGCTGCAGAAACGATGAAGGGGATTTTGATGCTGAAAATTTTGCTCAAAAAGCGCTACTAAAGAATGTGAAAATGGTTGAAATAAAACTTTCTCAAGGGGCAAAGCCAGGTCATGGAGGAATTTTACCAGCAAGTAAAAATACTGAAGAAATTGCTTTAATTAGAGGTGTGAAACCCCATACTAGTGTTCACTCACCTCCAAGTCATTCTGCATTTTCAGATGCTGATGGTTTAATGAATTTCATTCAACTATTAAGAGAAAAATGTGAAGGAAAACCCATTGGTTTTAAATTGTGTGTTGGCAAAAAACAAGAATTTATTGACTTGTGCAAGGCTATGATTTCATCTGGCATAAAGCCCGACTTCATTTCGGTAGATGGCGGCGAAGGAGGCACTGGAGCTGCACCGGTAGAGTTCTCTAATTCCTTAGGAATGCCCTTGAGAGATGCCGTGGCTTTTGTTTATGACACTTTAGTTGGGTATGATTTAAAAAAGGACATAACAATTATTGCATCCGGTAAAGTTTTCAGTGGGTTTCATATCGCAAGAATACTTGCTTTAGGTGCCGATATGGTAAGTAGTGCTAGAGCGATGATGATGGCTGTTGGATGTATTCAAGCTTTAAAGTGCAACGATAATCATTGTCCAGTGGGAGTAGCAACCCAAAACGCTGCGCTTATGAAAGGGCTAGATGTTGACAACAAAGCTAAAAGAGTTACTAATTTTCACGATGAAACACTTCGAAGTTGTAGTGAGTTAGCTGGTGCAGCAGGGATCACCAATTTAGTTGATTTGGAACGAAAACACATAAATCGTAGGGTTAGTATGAACGCTGTTTTAAAATACGATGAAATTTTTCCATATACTAAAACGGGGAGTTTGTTGAACTAATTCTGCTGTACAAAAAATTGGACAACATCCATAGAGCTAATCATTTCATTAAAATTGGTAAATTCGTCAAGAATGATTCGAAAAGTTAACTTAAAAGACGCAACTCAAATAATGAATATTTACAACTATTACGTAGATCATTCAATCGTCACATTTGATATAGAACATGCGCCATTGGATGAAATTCATAATAAGGTTCAAGCAACCATGAATCTATATCCTTGGATTGTATATGAAGTAGATGGAGAAATACTGGGGTATGCTTATGGCAGTGAATGGAAAGCGAAGGATGGATATAAACATTCTGCAGAAACAACAGTATATTTGAAAAACGGTTCTATAAAAAAAGGATTAGGTACACTCCTCTATCAAGAATTAATTAGTCAGCTTAGAGAATTAAATTTCCATGCACTAATGGGATGTATTACTTTACCGAATGAAGCTAGTATTAGACTACATGAAAAATTTGGATTTGAAAAAGTAGGGCATTTTAAAGAAGTCGGTTATAAGTTTGATCATTGGATTGATGCTGGGTATTGGGAATTAAGAATCTAATATTATAGTCGCCAGAAATAAATTAGATATAAAATTAGACGTTCAACCTATGAGTTTTAACCTTGATAATATTCCTTCGCAAAAAGGAAAAATAGCGATTGTAACCGGAGCTAATTCTGGGCTTGGAAAAGAAATTACAATTGGATTAGCAAAAAAAGACATCAAAGTAATAATGGCTTGCCGAAATCAATCGAAAGCCGAATCAGCAAAAGCAGAAGTCTTATCTCAGGTAAATAGTG
>Ga0209223_10002574_pt1 | contig 18075 bp, 15 predicted proteins | sample COG_06_FD_184750 | JGI IMG/M metagenome (GOLD analysis project Ga0209223, IMG submission 184750) | Pelagic Microbial community sample from North Sea - COGITO 998_met_06 (SPAdes) (version 2) | ecosystem: Environmental > Aquatic > Marine > Neritic zone/Coastal water | place: Helgoland, sampling...
TCTCTTTTCAAGTGGACCTAATACTTGGCATGGCATGGAGAAGAAAAAAATAGTTAAAGAAAGAAGATGCCTTCAGGTTAACTATGTAACTTTTCCAACAGATTGGAAAGTAAATTCTTAAATATTTATTTATTGTTATCTAAAAAAATTAAAATTTTTTATCATGAAAAATTTTTTCACACTCACTTTTTTTAGCTATAAAGATTTTAGGCATGACGCTAGCAACTGCCTTGTTCATATCTTCCTTCCATAAATCAGATTGGGATATATGGTTTTCTGTTTTCTTTTTAACAAGAGAGTAAAATATCTTTGATAATGTCTTCCTAAAACCATTAACAGACAAATAGTTTTTGACTAATTTAAGTTTAAATGGGGCAATAGCTTTTGGTTTGAAATCATCCCATAAACAGATATCAAACCCATTTATTATCAACAAATATTTGTATTCACATTCTCTAAAAAATCTGTCAAATCGATTTCCGTTTTGTATCTTTAAACCAAATCGCTCCTCTACAATATTATATTTAAACTGATAATCTGTGTGTGTTGTGTTGTCAGGCATTGCAGGTTCTTGAGCAATGAGTGTACCATTGGGCTTCAGCGCTTTTGCAATAGAACCTAGTGTTTTATTTAAGTCCTGAGAATGATGCAAAGCACCCATCGCAAAAATTGTATTGTACTTCTCAGATCCTAGATCATCAAATGTTCCAAGCATCGGTTTAACTATTGTTCCAACATCGTAAAACTTTATATTACGAGGAATTACCTCTTCTACAGCTGCTTTAGAAGCTTCAATACAGTCAATTCTTGATAAATTAGAAAATTTTTTAGATAAACCTATTCCAAAATATCCATTTCCACAACCAACATCAGCAACCACACCCTCTATTTTAAAAACATCATTTAGTTTATCTAAAATTTGAAGTCTATTATTATTTAGTAGATTTTTGGGATCTTCGTTTAACATTGAAGCATGAATTTTATCATGCAAGGCTTTATCCCAATCATTCAGCATTAAGTACTCCAATAGCAAAGCCAAACTTCTTACACAGATATTTAACTTCTTTAAGTGAGCTAATATATTTTCTTTTTTTTGTTTCAAGTATTTGTTGAAGAGTTTTAATTTTTATTTTCAACTTTTCATATAAACTCATTTTATACCTCCAACTATTAAACATTAATATTATCTTATATTGTGATTGAAAAATATAAAGTATTTTTTTTAAATTCTGTATAGTTATTATAACTTAACATAATCTATAATTTCATTTTATTTAGTAAAAAAATTTTTAATTTATTTTATCATTTATTTTAATTTGTTTATTAAACGATCTAATATAGATGGTTTAGGGTTAAAAAAAGGTCTTTCAAAGTCAAACCTTAAGACTTTTCTGCAATAACTACCTTTTATTATGCCTGCTTTGTGCGGGGTATTGGTGTCAAAAAATATTACATCACCAGCCTTACCAGCCATGGGAATTAAATTTCCTTCAAGATGCTCATCAGCAATAGTGTTTAACCCTTTATCTTTATAGTCTTGTGGCAAATCTTTTCTTCTTAGCTCTATATCAATAGTATTTTTTACTTGTCCAAGGTGAATTGGTCCATGTTTTAAAGATACATCATGAAGATAAACCATTGCCTTTAAGTATCTACTTTTGTCTATATGTGGAATGTAGGGAAGAGCAGCTTTGTTTGTAACATTTGATGATGAAGTAACTAGCCATAACTTTTCAAAACTTAAATCATTGAATCCAGTAAGCAGTTGAATTTTTTTTTTTATTTTATTATGCAAAGACAAAAACAAGGGTTCTTTTAAAATATCATTTTTTCTTAAATGACGGATATGATCAAAATTGCTTTTATATGAAGTTTCCTTATAAATTTCATCAAATTTTCCAAGTAATTTTGCAATTAATTCTTTATCGAACATTGAAACTTCTTTAGTAAAAGTAAAATTATTTATCATAAAATTTAAATCATTTTATCTAATTTGATAATAAATTAAACATTAGATTATTTGGCAGAACTAAAAAATAAAAATTATTAGTTAATTAATAACAAAAAGCTTGATCTGGAGGTAGGTTTATTTATACATTCTAAGCAATTTATGTCCACATAATAATTATCTTAAATTACATGAAAAATAAAAATTATACATGGACATTCAATCAAGTTATTGAAAAATTTGAAGAAATTGAAATAGAATTAGCCCTTGATAAGTCCTTAATAAAAAACGTTCCCTGGTGGGATTTAGTAAGACAGCCACTTTTCCTGAAATTGTTAAATGAGTTAAATTTAAGAGAGCAGAAAAAACCTTCACGATATTCATTTTTTAAAGATACTTTTTTTAATATTAGTCGCTTTGTAAAAAACATATTGCTTATATTTTCTTCTAAATCATCTTTATGGATTAAAAGACGAGATTATTTAGTTTGGGGTCATCCACGAAGAAAACTTGAAAATGGTATCTATATTGATCCTTACGTTGATCCATTTATAAAGTTATTTCCATCACCAGATGATTTTACAATAATAGAAAGAGATATAAATGGTCAACATCTTTCTCCAGTTAAAACAAAAAATCTTCATTATGCTGATCAATTATTAAGTTTAGCTTATTTATTTTCAAAATTTAGAATATTAAAAATGAGTAAAGAACAATCTTTGATTATTTCTAAATTAGAAAAAACTATTTTTAAATCTTTTTCTTGTAAAATTGATATCAATAAATTGGTTAAAAATAAAATTCGTAGATGGCTAGGTATTTATCCAGTAATGCGTCTTTTTTTTAAGATAAAAAAACCTAAATTATTTTTTGTTGTGGTAAATGAAGATCATGAATCTATTATTGCTGCAGCAAAATCTATTGGTATAGTTACTCTAGAATTACAACATGGATCTCCTTCAAGAGGTAAAATGAATTATGATTATAGTTCAGGTATTAAAAATTCAACTTTTGTTGATAGATTTCTATCTTTTGGGGAGCATTGGACTCAAAATTTTTCGCTACCAATAGATGACTCAAAAATTATCCCTTTTGGATTTCCATACTTACATGAAAAAATTTCTTTATACCCTCATATAACTAAAGAGAATCGTCTTGTTGTTATATCACAAATTGATAATTTAAAAAATTTGGTAAATTTTACAAAAAAAATTAGTAAAAAGTTTTCTAGAAAAATTATAGTAGAGTATAAACCACATCCATCTGAGTTTTATGCTCCAAAACCTGATTATTTTAAAGACCTAGAAAATTCTGGGGTAATTATATCTGAGAAAGATAAAGATCTTTATGAAATTTTTGCAAGATCTCGTTGGCAAGTTGGAGTTTATTCAACCGCACTTTATGAGGGTTTATATTTTGATGTAGCGTGTTTTATTCTAAAAGTTCCTGGCTTTCAGCATATGCAAAAATTGATTGATTTTAAACTTGCATCTGTTGTTGAGACAGCTGATGATATTGATCTTAATTGGATAGTAGATAAAAAAAAAATAAGTAAAATTTTTTCAAAACCAGAAAAAAAAAATGTAGAAAAAATAATTAATCTGGGTCATCAATCATAATGATATCTAACTATTATTTACATATCATAGTTAAATAAAAAGGTATAAAATAAAGATTATATTCTATAAAGTTTGTAAATATTTTTTCTTTAAGCAGAAAGGTTTGATTTAATGTGTGGAGTGCTTGGTTGGCTAGGTGAGGGTGTAAATAAACATTTGTCAAATTTTGAGTCAGCTCTTAATTTTTTAAGCCACAGAGGACCTGATGATGAAGGTATTTGGGAAGACACAAATATTTTATTAGGTCATCGCCGTCTATCTATTATTGATTTAAGTCAAGCAGGCCATCAGCCAATGATTGATAATCAAAGCGGTTCAATAATAATATTCAATGGTGAAATATATAATTACTTAGAGCTTGCTGAAGAATTAAAAAAATTAGGTTATAAATTTAAAGGAAACTCTGACACTGAGGTATTATTGTATTCTTTAGTAGAGTGGGGGCCAAAGGTAATATCTAAATTAAATGGGATGTGGGCATTTGCATTTTGGTCACCAAAGAATAATCAATTAATTTTATCTAGAGATAGATTTGGTGTTAAGCCACTTTATTTTCACCAATCTAAAAACAATTTTGCATTTGCCTCAGAGCCAAAAGCTTTATTGAATATTTTTCCTAAGCTACGCTCTATAAACGAAAATGTTTTATTAGACTTTCTTAAAAATAACTCACTCTATACAGAAAATAAATCATTTTATAATAACATTAATGTTTTTCCTCAAGCTCACTATGGAATTTATGAACCAAATAATAGAAAATTTAACCTTATACGTTATTGGGATTACCCAAATAGTACAAATAAAAATATCTCTGAAGAAGAGGCAATTGATGAGTTTTCAGTATTGCTCAAAGATTCTGTTCGACTGCGATTAAGAAGTGACGTGTCAGTTGGAGTTACTTTAAGTGGAGGCCTGGACTCAACTGGCATATTAGCTGCAACTAATAGTAAAAAGAAGAACCCAATAAATTGTTATACTTCTGTGTATCAAGAAAATTCTTTTGATGAATACAAGTGGGCAGAAATTGCAAGTAAAAATGTTGAATGTAAATTAACACCAGTTATTTCTAAACAAACAGGGTGGTTAGACGCATTAAAGAAAATAACTTGGCATTTAGATGCACCAAATTATTCACCTGCTGTTTTTCCAATTTGGAATATTATGAAATATTCAAGAAGTGAGAATGTACCTGTTCTTCTTGATGGACAGGGTGCAGATGAATCGTTGGGTGGTTATGCTCAATACTCAATACTCAATCTCCTAGAAAGCTTAAGTTTTAAAAATAATGAAATAAGAAATTTAAAATTTTTATTGAAAAATTTAAGAGGTGTAATTAGTACATTCGGTTTAATACAGTCATTATCTTTTGCTGTAAAAGAGACTTCCCCAAAGATCCACTCTTGGTATCGTCGTAAAGTCGGTTTTCAGTCCTTGCTTTTAGATGAATTTTGTGATCCGCCCCATTCTAAAAATAATGAAGTAAAATCTTATTCTGTAAGAGATCGTTTAATAAATGACCATTCATCTTATATTTTACCTGGTCTTTTGCATTATGGTGATGCTTTAAGTATGTCCCATGGTATTGAAGTTAGAAACCCATTTCTTGATTATCGTTTAGTAGAATGGATATTCAAACTTCCAAATAATATATTATTTAATAATAACGAAACAAAATCAATACTTCGTCAATTTTTAAGAAATAATAAACAAATTGATATAAGTCATAGAGCTGATAAAAAAGGTTATCCAACGCCAGTTGGAAAATGGTTAGCATCTGATGAAATTGAGCAACTTTTGCTATCAGAAGAAAATAGCATGCTTCAATGGTGTGATAAAAAAAAGATCAAAAAACTTATACACCTAAATAGAAGAGGAGTTAAAACTGCAGAAAGCAATTTATACAAATTACTTTCAAGTCAGTTATGGATCAAAGAATGTATCAAAAACTGATTTATTTTAATTATTTATTCAAAAATCTAGATTTTAAAAAATGAGTGATTATGCTCCAATAATAATATTTTGTTATAGAAGAAATATAGAGAATTTAATTAGTTCATTATTAAAAAACCAAGGGTCTATTAATTCAGAACTTTTTATTTTCTCAGATGGTTACAAATCACAAGTTGATAAAAATGATGTTTTAAATTTAAGAAAATCATTAACTAAAATTGTTAGCTTTAAATCTGTTAACATTATTAAATCAGAAAAAAATAATGGTTTAGCTAATTCGATCATTAATGGAGTTAAAAACGTTATTAATAAATATGGTAAAGCAATAATACTTGAGGATGATTTAATTGTATCACCTTTTTTTATTGATTATATGAATGATGCACTAAATTTTTATCAATATAAAAAAAATATTTGGTCTATTTCTGGTTATACACCATCAATACCTTATTTGAAAGATTATAAAAGTGAGGTTTATTTATCTCTACGATCTTCATCTTGGGGTTGGGCAACTTGGTCAGATCGGTTTAGTAAAGTTGATTGGTCGATTAAAAATTTTTTAGAACTTAAAAAAGATAAATCAAAAATAAAAAAATTTGAACTTGGTGGTAATGATTTATTTAAAATGCTCGAGCTTCAGCATTTAGGTAAAATTGACTCATGGGCTATACGTTGGTGCTATTCTCAATTTTTAGATTCAGCATATTCAATAACTCCTAAAATTTCAATGACTCAAAATCTTGGCTTTGCTGATAACCTTTCAACTCATAATAAAAGTCTTGGTAGTAAATGGAAAGTAGATCTAGCAGAAGCTAAAATAACTGATTTTGAGTGTATAGAGAATCAACAAGTTATTGATGCTTTTAAAGAATTTCATAATCTTAGTTTTTATACTAAAATTGGGTATTTTTTAAAAAAATGGGGTGGATATAAAATTTTAAAAAAGTATTTTAAAAATTAATGACTAATATTGATTTTTTATAATAAATATAAAAGCTATAAAAGTGTAATTTCGAATTATTTTATAATTTATTTATAATGAAAAAACATAAAAAAATATCTATGCACTATAAAAATTAAATTAATGAAAGTTATTCATCTAGCATATTCTAATTTTATTGGTGGAGCCTCTGTTGCAGCAAATCGAATACATTTATCTCTATTGAAACATAATATTGATTCTGAAATATGGGCAAATGAATTAGATGAAAATAGTTCGAATTTTGAAAAAAATAACAATAAGCTAAAAAAAATAATTAAGAGAATTAGTATATTTTTAGTGTGGCCTTTAAAAAAATTAATAAAAACAGATATATCAATTCATCATTCAATTGCAATTATCCCATCTGATTGGTGTGAAAAAATTAATAACAGTGACGCTGATATTGTTAATCTTCACTGGATACAGCGTGAGACGTTATCTATTAAAGATATTTCTAAAATTAAAAAACCCATTGTTTGGACATTGCATGATATGTGGGCTTTTTGTGGTGCGGAGCACTATACAAATGATGATCGTTGGCGCAAGGGTTACAAACCTAATAATAGACCAAATTATGAATCTGGCTTTGATATAAATCGATGGAATTGGGAAAGAAAAAAGAAATATTGGAAAAAAGAAATTCAAATTGTTACTCCTAGTACGTGGCTTGCAGACTGTGTAAAGGAAAGTGAATTAATGAAAAATTGGCCAGTTTCAGTAATTGCAAATCCTATTGATACTGAACGTTGGAGTCCAATGGATAAAAAAAAAGCACTAGAACATTTAAATTTACCAACAGACGTTCCCCTAATTTTATTTGGTGCTATAGGTGGTTCAAAAGACCTACGTAAAGGTTATGATCATTTATTATCTGCTTTAAATTATCTAAAAAATATTCCTAATACAAAAAAATTTGAGTTAGTTGTGTTTGGTGAAAATAAACCAAAATTATCATTAGATCTTAAATTTCCTTCCCATTTTTTGGGTCATTTAGGTAATGATATAAGTTTACGAGCTGCCTATAGTGCTGTTGATGTAGTGGTGGTTCCGTCAAAACAAGATAATCTGCCAAATATAGCTGTCGAAGCGCAAGCTTGTGGTGTGCCTGTTGTTGCATTTGATATTGGAGGACTGCCAGATATCATTGATCATAAAAAAACGGGCTATCTCGCTGAAGCATTTGACATCAAAGATTTAGCAAATGGTATTTATTGGGTTTTAGATCATGATAAACCTCAATCACTTAGAAACTATATTCATGCACAAGCAGTTTTGAAGTTTAATGAGAGTACGATAGCCAAAAAATATTTAAGTATTTACAGCAATATAAAAAAAATAAAACCTGCTGTCGCCAATCAAGTAATTCAAATAAGTTTCATAATGCCAGCATATAATTCTGATAAATTTATTTCAGAATCTATTCAAGAATTACAAAAAGAAAATGTTATAAATTGGGAGCTTATAATCATAGATGATTTTTCTACTGATAAAACTTTTGAACTTGCACAAAGTTTTGCAGATAAAGATAGTAGAATAAAGGTATTTAAAAATATAAAAAAAGGTAAAGTTATAGGAACTAATTATGGTTATAGTTTATGTTCTGGGAATATTATAAAGTGTATAGACTCAGACGACATATTAGATCAAGATTATTTCAAACATTATAATCAATTAAAGAATTATCAAGCTCATTGTCACAACGCTATTATTACTGACAGTGAATTAAATAATATAATAAAATATTCTATTAATCCTAAGATGTTATCTAAAAGTTATAGATATGTTTTGTCTAATTTATTAACCTTTCCTAAATGGGCCTGGTCTTTTGATCGCTCCATTGCATCAAAAATTTTTCCAATGCCAGAAAATTTACCTTTCGAGGACGTTTGGATAAATTTAATTATAAAAAAAAATTCTAATAAAATTTATCATATAAATGAACCAATCTATAAATATAGACAACATAACAATCAAACTTTTGGTGGGATATTAAATTTTGATAAAGCAAAGGTAATTTTCAGAGCCAATAGAATAAAAAAGCTTTTGCAAATTATAATAAATGAAGACAGAATAATGGATGGTATAGAAAAAAATTTTCTTAAAAATATGGAAATTTATTATGAAGTCACGAGTCGGGAAAAAATATCTTATTATGATATTTTTAAATTAGATCAAAGCTTTATTCAAAAATTAAAGATAATTTTAATGAGAAAATTACCCAAACTAAACACATCTGTACTGTACTTAAAATGGAAGTTAAATGAGTTATTTTAAATTAAGAAAAAATGATTTTCTTTTTATTGGGATTTGCCTTTCTTTATTTGTATTTTCTTTTGACTATAAGCTGACAGAATTTTTAAGAATATTAGATGTTTTATGGATTCTTTTATTTGGATTATTTTTAATTTCTAATCCAAAGATAAATAAAGAACAGCTTATTTTATTTTTATTAATATTTTTTTTTATCTTAATTTCATCTTACATTGGGATTAAAAAAAATAACTCAATAGAAATATCTAGGTTTATATTTATTTATAAATATTTATTTGTATTCATAACTCCTTGGATGATTGTCTTAGTTGTTAAAACGGAAAAACAAATAAGAATTATAAATAGATTGCTTTTAATTAGTTTTATTTTACTAAGCAGTTGGTCTTACATGTATATTTATTTTAAATTTCTAGGTTTAATTATTGGTAACCCTAGGCCATCTTTTCCATTTGGAAATTATTATATCAATGATGCACATGTTTTTTCATCTTATCTCGGTTTTTTTTTGGGGGGATATTTATTTTATTTAAAAAATTTTTTTAATCATAACATTATTTTATCATTTCTAATTTGTGCTAATTGTTTTGTAGGATTAATAGCAACAGGATCGCGAACAGGTATATTGTTAGCCATTATAACGTTTTTAGTTATTGGAACTTTAAAACTAATTACTATTCTAAGATCTTTATTACAACCTAAGCTTTTTTTAAAAAAAAAAAAGATTGTTCATTTCATTATATTAATTATTTTAATGATAGTGGCAATATCAATACTACCTTTTATAAGTGAACAATTGAATATACAGTTTGACGTTACGAAAAGAGCTTTAAACTTTGATTTAATAGGTGATAAAAGTTCCGTAGGTAGAATAAAAAAACTTATAGTAGCTCTTAATGAAGGGCAATATTCAGGTTGGTTATTAGGCACGGGCTTGAGTAGTGAGAAAGTATGGTATGATGGTATTTTTTCAATTCTGATGGCACATGGAGGGGTATTATTAATTTTTTCTATTTTTTTATTATATACCCAACTGATTATAAAAGCATATTTTAGTTCTAAAAATCAAAAAATTTTTTTTAATTTTTTGTTTTTAGTTTTATTGTATTTAATTTCTAATTTGATAACAGAGCATGTTTTTATACAGAGAAACTCATTTCCTATTTTAGTGTTGATTTCTATAACTTATATAAATACTCTAAATACAAAAATGAGATATTAAGGGTATATAAAATTTGTGAAAATTTCAGTAATAACAGTCACTTATAATTGTTCGGAAGTGTTAAATGATTGCATAACATCAGTCAAGAATCAATCCTATAAAAATATTGAGCACTTAATAATAGATGGTGGTAGTTCAAATAATACAATGAAACTACTAAGAGCCAACCAGCATCACTTCACAGTTTTAGTAAGTGAGCCGGATTATGGAATTTATGATGCAATGAATAAAGGTATAAAGCTAGCCAAAGGTGATGTTATTGGTTTTTTGAATTCTGATGATTTTTATAATAATAATGAAGTTTTATTGAGAGTGGCAAATTTGTTCAAATCTGATGCCAATCTGAATGCATGTTACGCAGACTTGGTGTACACTGACAAAGTTAATACATCAAAAATTATTCGTTATTGGAAACCTGGTGAATTTATTTTTGGCTCATTTTCTAAGGGATGGAGTCCACCACACCCAACATTATTTGTCCGCAAATCAATATATGAACAAATTGGTTACTTTAATCTTAAATATAAAATTTCATCAGATGTTGACTTGATGATGCGACTTCTTGAAGTGCATAAAATTCGTGTACGATATATACCAGAATTATGGATTAGGATGCGATTAGGTGGCCTATCAAATAAAAACTTAAAAAATATTTTAAAACAAAATTTAGATGTGCTTCGTGCACTTAAAAGTAATAACCTAACTGCAAACCCTTTTAGTTTTTTTATACATAAGATATTTTTACGTGCTAAACAATTTTTGAAAATTTAATTTTTAAAATAATTTTTATTATGATTCGTTTTTTTGATTTATTTTTTTCTATAATAGGGTTACTTTTTTTGTTTCCAATATTAACTTTATTTATAATAATTGGTTATTTTGTATATGGATCTCCTATCTTTAGACAAATTCGTGTAGGATTTAAACAAAGACCTTTTTTGCTTTATAAGTTAAGAACTATGCCAATTGATACAATTTCTATGGCAACACATTTGGTAGATGAAAATATTATCCCACCTTTTGGAAAATTTTTACGCTACTTTAAATTGGATGAGATTCCACAATTATTCAATATATTAATTGGAGACATGAGCATAGTTGGTCCGCGCCCATGTTTATTTAATCAAAAAAAACTAATTACAGAACGTAAAAAAAGAAAAGTTTTTAAGGTTAAACCAGGAATTACAGGTCTTGCACAGGTATCTGCAATAAATATGAAAAACCCATCTCTTCTTTCAAAGACTGACCTAAAAATGATTAGAGAAATGAATTTATATTATTATTTTTATTATATTCTAAAAACTTTGTTATTTATTTTAAAAAAAAGAACATAAATATTCAATACCTTAACTAATTAAAGTTATTATAGCCACTTTGCAAATTATTTTGAGTGTTTATAATTAAAAATTGATGAGTAATTAAGCTAACATTTTGATTAATCAATTTTAAAAAAGATTTATAGAGGAGTATATGTTATTATTTATAAATGAGGCAAATTATAAAAAAATTTTTACCTCAATACTTAATTGATATTTTAAAGAGCTCTATACCAAATAAAAAAAATTTATTATTAAAAAATTTAAAATTTAATCATAGTAAAAATATAATTTATCTAGGAACAGATTATGGAGGTTGGAGTATTTTAAATGGTATAAATATAGAAAATAAATTTGTTATAAGTGCTGGTTTGGGAGAGGATGCATCTTTTGATATTGAATTAATTTCAAAATATAATTGCAAAATTCTAGTTGTAGACCCAACTCCAAGAGCAATTGAACATTATAATGAAATCATCAAGAATAGTGGTAAAAAAAAAGTAGAGTCATATAAAAAAGGTGGAAAACAAAATGTATCATCTTATGATTTATCTAATATAAATAGAGAAAATTTTATATTAGTTAATAGAGCCCTTTATGACATTGACAATAAAGATGTAAAGTTTTTTGCTCCATCTAATAAAAATCATGTAAGTTATTCAATCAATAATTGGCAAAATAATTACAAACAAACATCAGATTTTATCAAAGTTAAAACAATAACAGTAAAAAGTATTTTAGATAAATTTAATATTAGCAATCTTGAAATGATAAAATTAGATATAGAAGGTTCTGAAATAGAAGTACTAAAAAGCATGATTGATCAAAAAATATTTCCTAATCAGATCTTAGTAGAATTTGATGAGTTAATAAAAATTAATAAAATAGCAATTGATAGATTTAAAAAAGTTCACCAAAAATTATTATCAGAAAATTATAAACTAATTAAAACTGATAATGAATTTCCTAATTTTTTATACGTTAGATGAATTAATGACATTCAATATCCACCATATAACACTAACTATTGCCAGGTTTGAGTCAAAATGCTAATCTGTCCTTCTAATTACCTCTTAATTAATAGTTAAAATAGACTAAAAGTATGAACTTAATTAAAATAATCTAGTAAATACTAATTTTAAACTTATTGATGAGAGCGTATATTATAACTGTTTCAATCAAAATAGATTAAAACAATTATCAAGCTGGAAGTTAGAAAAGAGAAAAATATTATTATGATTAGTTTTAAGGTTTTAAATTTTTTATAAATTTTATGTCAAATGTAAATATTATAATGTTTTTGTAAAATGCTTAATAAAAAAACTTATTAATAAATAAATTTTATGAACAATTATATTAAAAAATTTTTAAACAGTACTTTATCTCTTCATCGTAATTTAAAAAAAATAATTGCTATGACAGCGGACATAATTTTATGTATTTTATGTCTTTGGTTAGCATTTTATCTAAGAATAGAAGAATTTATTAAAATTAATGATATGACTATTCTAGCAGTATTAATTTCAATATCTTTAGCAATACCAATATTTTGGTTGGTGGGTTTGTATAATACGATGTTTCGTTTTGTAGGTTCATCTATCATCTCAACCACAATAGTTGCCATATCAGCTTATGGATTATTATATTTTGCTGTTATAGGTATTTATGGAATTAAAGGTATTCCAAGATCTATTGGTGTCATTCAGCCATTGTTATTATTTATAGGAATTTTAGCCTCAAGAGCAATTATTAAGTATTTATTTCTTAATATTTCTACTTTTAAAAGTTCTAGAAATAAAAAAAAAATATTAATTTATGGAGGGGGGAGTGCTGGAAGGCAGCTATTAATTAGCTTAAAAAATAATCTTGAAATGAGAGTAGTTGGTTTTTTAGATGATAATCCACAATATCATAAACAAACAATATTAGGTCAAACTGTTTATAACCCATTAAAGATCGATAAATTAATTAAAAAAAATGATATTAGTCTAATTTTACTTGCCCTTCCATTAATTAGTCGAAAAAAGAGAAATCAAATTATTGACAGCTTAAGCAAATATAAAATAATTGTTAAAACTCTACCAAGTATTCAAGATATTGTTGATGGTAAAATATCAGTATTAGATATTAAAGATTTAACTGTTGAAGATCTCTTAAGTAGAGAACAAGTTCAGCCAAATTTAGAGTTATTATCTAAAAATATTAATTCAAAAGTTGTGTTAGTAACTGGTGCGGGGGGTTCTATTGGCTCAGAAATATCTCGTCAAATTGTAAAATTAAAACCTAAAAAATTATTACTTTTAGAATTAAATGAGTTTGCTCTTTATAAAATTAGTGAAGAGTTAAAAAAAATAACACAAAACTTAAAAATTGTTCCTCTATTAACTAATGTTCAAAATTCATCTAGAGTAGAAGAGGTGTTTAAAATTTTTAAAGTAGATACAGTGTATCACGCTGCCGCTTATAAACATGTGTCTCTAGTTGAAGAAAATATTTGTGAAAGTATTAAAAATAATGTCTTTGGAACATTCTTAATGGCAAAAATTGCATTGAAATATAAAGTGTCTAATTTTGTTTTAATTTCAAGTGATAAAGCGGTAAGACCAACTAATATTATGGGAGCAAGTAAAAGACTTGCTGAAATTTGCATACAAGCACTTTATGATAATCAATATAATCAAACCAAATTTGCAATTGTTCGTTTTGGAAATGTTTTGCAATCATCAGGCTCAGTAATTCCTAAATTTAAAAAACAAATTAAAGCAGGAGGTCCAGTAACTTTAACACATCCTGAAGTTACCCGTTATTTTATGACTGTAACTGAGGCATCTCAATTAGTCATTCAAGCAGGAGCGATGTCCAAGACTTGTGAGGTATTTATTTTAGATATGGGTGATAGTATAAGAATTAAAGACTTAATTCATAAAATGATAAAACTTTCAGGGCTAACAGTTAAAGATATTAATAACTTAGAGGGAGATATAGAAATTAAGATAACAGGTCTTAGACCTGGTGAAAAATTATATGAAGAACTCTTAATAGGAGGCAACTCTCAAAAAACTTATCATGAAAAAATTCAAAAAGCAAAAGATCCCTTCATTCCCTTTGATCAGCTTAAAATAGATTTAGACAATCTATCCAATTTATTGCAAGAAAATAGTGTAGCTGAAGTAAAATATATGCTTGGAAAATTAGTTCCATCTTATCAATCGAATTCAAAAATTGTTGATCATATTTATGAAGAACAGTTAAATTACAAACGTGATGTAACACCACCATCAATAGTTAACCAAAAAAATAAAATTATCAGGATTAAGACTAAATAATAAAATATAATTTTTAATTTTAAAATTTTTTATGAATAATTTAAGATATTCAAATACAGCTTTAATTAATTTAATAATAGCATCTATTATTCCTTTTTTAATTTGGGGACCTTTTTTTCCAGATTTAATTGTAAGTATTTCAGCATTATTTTTTTTATTTTATGTATTTAAAAATAAAGAATTTCATTTTTTTAACAATAAACCATTAATCATTTTTTTTATTTTTTGTCTTTATTGTATTTTGTTAAGTGTGTTTGTTGCTGAAGACACGATGCTTAGTTTTGAAAGTTCTTTATTTTATGTTAGGATAGGAGTGTTTAGTTGTTTTATTTGGTATTTAATTGATCAAGATAAAAATATTTTAACTTACTTTTATTATGCATTAGTTTTATGTTTTTTAGCTTTAGTAATTGATGGTTATATTCAATATTTTACAGGCACAAGTTTATCAGGATTTAAAATATCTGGCACTCGTGTTTCATCATTTTTTGGAGAAGAATTAATTATGGGTTCATATTTATCAAGATTATTTCCTTTGTTATTTGCTTTGTTATTAGTAAAGAAAAAACAAAAATATGAAATTTATTTCATTGGGTTTTTATTTATTCTAGTAGATGTGCTTATTTTTATGTCAGGAGAGAGAAGTGCTTTTTTCTTTTTAAATTTATCAACGGTATTTATTATTATCTTAATTAAAGAATATCAAAAATTTAGATTAGTAACGTTTATTATAGCAATTATTTGTGTTTTTGTTTTAAGTTTAAATTCACCAAATTTAAGTGAGAGAATGTTTAAAGGTCCAGCAGAGGATATGGGTTTAATTAAAAATTCAAAAGAAGCGGTAATTTTTTCAAAAGCACATGATAGTTTAATTCGAACAGCTTATAACATGTTTAAAGACCAACCTATATTTGGACATGGTCCAAAAATGTTTAGAGTAATTTGTAAAGATGAAAAATATGCAACAGGAGTAGGTCCTTGTATGACACATCCGCATAATTTTTATATTCAACTATTAGCTGAAACAGGTATTACAGGATTTTTGTTTTTATTCAGTGCTTTAATTTATGTTTTTTATATAGCTTTAAAGCAATTTAAATCTACAATCTTTATCCAAAAAAGACCATTAACTGATTATCAAGTATGCTTATTAGCAGGATTACTAATTACTGTTTGGCCTTTAACCACTAATGGCAATTTTTTCAATAATTGGCTTATGATAGTTTACAGCCTACCAGTGGGTTTTTACCTTCAATCTATTTATTCTAAAAAAAAAGTTAAAAAAGATTTATAAAAATGCATTATTAAGATATTAAGATTATTAAATGAAAAAAAATACCCCTTCACATAATGATGAAATAGATCTAATAGCTTTAGCTAAAATTATTTGGGATGGTAAAATAAAAATATTATTAATTACAATTATTTTATATCTAGTAGGAATTGGATATTCTTATTATTTACCAAAAAATTATATGAATTCATTGTCCATAAATATAACTGATAATCTTGAATTAATGAAACTTGAAGAGATTGAAAGATTGTTAGAATTACTTCAATCAAATCAATCAAATCAATCATATCAATCATATCAATCAAAACAATTAAATCAATCAAATCAAATAAATCCAATAAATCAAAAAGTTTTTGATAGATTTATTGATGAATTAATAGATCGTGAAGAATTTTTATTAAGTATAAAAAATTTAAAAAAAATTGAAGATCAAGAAATAAAATTATTTAAATATGCAAAATTATTAAAGATTAATATAAAAAATGATGGAGAGTATATTATACAATTTACATGGCACGATCCTGATGAAGCACTAACACTATTTAAAGATACATTAAATCTTACATCAAAAAATTTAAAAAATATAATTTTAAGAGAATTAATGCAGAAAATAGAATTTGAAAAAAAAATAGAAATGAATCAAAATAAAGCAAGATTAGTCTATTTAAAAGAGCAAAGCTCTATAGCTAAAGAACTTAAAATTATAGATAATCAAATGAACAAGTTATCTCAATCAAATGTATTTTTAAATATTAGTATGACAAATGCTTCATATTATTTAAGAGGGTATAAGGCAATTGATAAAGAAATTAATCTACTTCAAAATCGGGATTATCAAAATTTTTATTTTATTGAAAAAGAATTAGAGACTTTCAGAGATACAGAAATTAAATTTTTAGACTATAATATTAATTTAATGAATGTTGAGTCGCTTAAAAATACTAAATTAATTTTAATGATTTCAATTTTATTAGGGTTAATAATTGGAGTACTTTATGTACTTATCCTAAATGTAGTTAATCTCAAACTGTTTTTAAAAAAGAAATAGAACTATTTTAAATATAAAACTTAAATTTTCAGATTTTAAAGTTATATATTAAGCTTTACATCGTTGAATATTTTTAGTAAAAGTTCCATGCCTGGTGATTATTGCGAAGGGGCAATACCCGATCCCATTCCGAACTCGGAAGTCAAGCCCTTCAGCGCCAATGGTACTTTGTCTTAAGACACGGAAGAGTAGGACATTGCCAGGCTATAAAATAAAACATTATGAAAATTAAAAGCTCACTTAAATCATTAAAAAAAAGAGACCTTAATTCTAAACTTGTTAGAAGAAGAGGAAGAGTTTACATAATTAACAAAACAAACCCAAAATTTAAAGCAAGACAGAAGTAATTTTTATGGATAATGAAAACCATAAAAGTACCTGGAATAACTTCACAAAATTTGTGTTGTGGGGAACTGTCGCTGTTATAGGTGTTTTAGTTTTAATGGCAATATTTTTGCTGTAGAATTCTCTGATGAGAATTGCTTCAATTTTAGAAAATCAAAATATTGAGAAAAGAATAGCAATCACTCCTGATATTGCAAAAAAGTACATAGCCTTAGGTTTTGAAATCTCTTTAGCTGAAAAATATGGAGAACACTTAGGTTTTAAAGATAATGATTATAAATTATTAGGAGTTAAGATTTTAAATGATGAATCTGAAATCTTAAAAAATGCAGATGTTATTATTCAACTAGGCTTATTATCTGATGAAAATCTTTCAAATTTAAAAGAAAACCAAATTCTAGTTGGAGTATTTAATCCATATACAAATAAAGAAAAAATAGAAAATTTAGTTAAGAAAAATATTAATGTTTTTTCTTTAGAAATGTTACCAAGAATTACTAGAGCTCAATCAATGGATATTCTTTCTTCACAGGCAAATCTTGCTGGTTATAAAGCAGTAATAGAGTCGTTTGCAAATTTTGAAAAAGCCATACCCATGATGATGACAGCAGCTGGTACAATTCCAGCAGCAAAAGTGTTAGTGGTTGGCGCAGGAGTTGCTGGTCTTCAAGCAATAGCAACAGCAAAAAGAATGGGTGCAATAGTTTTTGCAACAGATGTTAGAATGGCATCAAAAGAACAAGTTGAAAGTTTAGGG
>Ga0209223_10002576_pt1 | contig 18073 bp, 12 predicted proteins | sample COG_06_FD_184750 | JGI IMG/M metagenome (GOLD analysis project Ga0209223, IMG submission 184750) | Pelagic Microbial community sample from North Sea - COGITO 998_met_06 (SPAdes) (version 2) | ecosystem: Environmental > Aquatic > Marine > Neritic zone/Coastal water | place: Helgoland, sampling...
TGCTACGTTTTATAAAATATAATTATTTAATATGTACTTTTAGACCAGATTTGGTATTAATTTTCACATCAAGCGGATTTAGTCTTTTAGAGAAGGGATTAATGTCCTATTGGGTAAAGATTTTTCGTATACCTGTTTTCCTTTTTCCTCGCGGGGGTGGCGTATTAAAAAATTACCAAAACTCATTTATCGTAAGATGCCTTGCTCAATTTGCGTTTGCTGCTTCGACCAAAATATTATGTCAGGGAGAGCAATGGGAGTCTTTTTTTATAAATGAACTTGGTATGTCAAAATCGGAACTACAAGTTATTCCAAATTGGACTGCAACCGATGACCTCTTGGAAGTCGGTCGTTCCAGAGTTTTTAATAATCATGATGTGCAGAATATTTTGTTTGTTGGATGGTTGGAAAAAGAAAAGGGAATTTTTGAACTTCTCGAATCTTTAAATAATTTGAAAGGCAAATATAAATTTCTCGCTACATTCATCGGTGATGGTAGCGCAAAAAGTCTTTTTTCAAACCGTATAAATAGTTATAAGTTAGGGGGATGTGTTAAATTAGCTGGTTGGCATGACCGTTCCGAGCTTAAAAAATTCTATTCTAAAGCAGATATTTTCGTTCTACCTTCTTGGGTTGAAGGTCTTCCTAATTCAATGATCGAGGCTATGGCTTGCGGACTTCCCGTTGTTGTTACTGATGTTGGTAATGTTAGGAGCGTTTTAATAGATAATTACAATGGCAAATTGATTAGCCCTAATAATGTTCCTGAACTAAGTAACGCGCTCAACCAATTATTAGATAGTATAGAAATGAGAAAATACCTAGGCAAGAATGCTTACCGATCTACATCCACAAATTTTAATAGTAAAGATTCTATACAAATTTTAATAAAATTTCTTTTAAAACAAGTAGATTTTCAAAAATAAAATAATGAATTACATACAAATATTTAGAGGCAAAAAACTTTTAAATAAATTATATATTTCAATTCCTTCTTTTATTGCTAATATTCTTTTTAGCATATACGGAATATTCAAAATATTAGAATATAAATATATTGGTAAATTTTATTTACCTGTATTGAGAAGTATAGAAAATAAAAGCAAAAAAGAAATTGAAAGTATTCAAGAAAAAAAACTCAGGAAAATTCTTTTTCATGCCCATTCAAATTCCCCTTATTACAAAGAATATATAAATAAAAGTGTTATAGCTAATTTCAAAGTTTCCGATCTACCTAACCTTCCATTATTATGCAAAGACAACCTCATTTCTTATTATTCGAGTATTATTTCAAAAGATTATAAAAATTATAAACCTGTTAAACAAAGTACAGGTGGAACAACCGGTACTACAGCAAATTTTCTTATTGATAAAAAACAGTACTTTTGGAAAGAAGCCGAGGTTCTTTTACATTGGGAGCACCACGGTTACCACCCCGGTAGAGAAAGGTCTATCATGTACAGGGCAGGTGTGTTTTTTCCTAAAGGTTCTGTCATACCTAAAAAACCATGGCGAATTGATTATGCGAGGAAGCTTTTATATCTTTCTTCATATTATTCTTCTGATAAGTTTTATTACCAGTATTATCTAAAAATAAAAGATTGGAACCCTAGCTTTATGCATGTCCTCCCTTCTGCGGGTTACTTATTTGCCAATTTTCTCATTGAAAATAATCTGAAGATTAATCTTAAAACCGTGTTTACCGCGTCAGAAAAATTATTTCCCATTCAAAAAATAACTCTATCAAAAGCTTTTAACTGTGATGTCGTAGATCATTACGGGCACGGAGAACCTGGAATCTATGCTGCGGGTCAATGTGAAGAAGGTAATTACCATATTTGTGACTCCAATACCATTGTTGAAGAATTAGATGACGGATCTATCGTTGAAACTAATTTAAACAATTACTCAATGCCTTTTATTAGGTACAAAGTTGGCGACCATATTAACGGTAAATCCAACAATAATTGTAGATGCGGATTAACTACCAGTTTTTTAACTAATATTGATGGTAGGAGTTCTGAAATTCTTTACACCGCAGATAAGCGAATAATTTCGAGCATAGGATTTGATCAAATTTTCAAAGATAACAACATCCGATTAGGGCAAATTATTCAATATAATTACGACTCACTCGACATTAATTTAATACCTAATCACGAATACAATCATACAAATGCTAGCAGTATTCTTTACGAACTTCAACTCCGCGTTGGTGTTGAAACAGTCATCAATTTACATATTGTTGATGATATTCCACTTGCCGAAAATGGAAAGTTTAGAATGGTAATTTCAAATATTCAACAAGGGTCATGATCAACAAATATATTAAAAATCACAACGAGTATCGAAACAATTGTTTAAACCTAGTTCCTTCTGAGAATATTATTAGCGATTTCGTTAAACAAGGATACATTAGCGATTTAGGACATAGATATTTTTTTAAAGAGACATATTCCACATCTACAGGTATAGTGTATGACTACATGGGCGCTAAGCATATCCATGAGATGTACGACGAGGTTACCGCACTTGCTAAAAGAATTTTTCAATGTGAGTATGCCAATATTGACATGCATTCTGGTCACCTTTCTAATATAAACATCCTCCTTAGCTTTTGTTCTTTTGGTGATTCTTTTTTGTGCACTAGCCCGGATGTAGGTGGATACCCAGGTTTGTGTAGAGGAAAACTGCCAAAAAAATTAGGTTTAAAACCGATTTATTTTCCACAAAATTCAGTTAATGGTAAAATAGATTTAGCAGTACTTGAATCCTTAATCGAAAAGCAAAAACCTAAAGTTGCTATTATATCTTCATCTATCACATTATTTCCTATTGATTTGAAGTGTCTTGCAAAACTCCTACACGAATTTGGTATTCCTTTGGTATATGATGGCTCACATCCATTGGGATTGATAGCTGCTGGGAAATTCCAAAAACCACTTGATGAAGGAGCAGACTATTTGATTGGTAGCACCCATAAATCTTTTCCTGGTCCTCAGGGTGGAATAATTTTAGGGAAAAATTCCCAAAGTGGTATTGAAATTAAAAAATCTACCGACTTCGTTTGCGTGGACAATATTCACTTACATCGCATTGCAGCACTAGGACTCTCTTTACATGAGTTTGAAGAGTTTGGTGTACAATATGCAGAACAAATTATTAAAAACACTCAATCCTTGTCTAGGGATCTCAATGATAATGGTATTAATGTTAGGTTTGAGGAAAAAGGTTTCTCAGAATCTCATCAATTGCTCTTAGATATAAACGCAAATGATCATGCTAGATTTACTTCTCAGTTAGAAAAGTGTAATATAATACTTGACAATAGTGGACGAATTGGCACTTCAGAAATCACTCGTAAGGGATTGAAAGAAGTTGATATGAAAACTATATCTTCTTTTATCTGCAGGGTTTTCAATGGCGACAATATTGAAAAAGTTAAAGATGATGTGATCAATTTTCTGTCTGATCACAAATACTTACATTATGTATTTAATTGATTCTTAAATTCCACTTTAATGCTTTTTTTAATTCGTTACAAAAACTATTCTTAGTTATTCTCAAGAATTTTTATTAACGGAAATTCAATGAAGTTGAGTTTACATTTCGATATAATTGCAGGTGCAAGACCTAATTTCATCAAGATTGCTTCAATTCTTCGGGCAATTAAAATAAATAGTAAAGATATTAAGTTAAACTATAGATTGATCCATACGGGGCAGCATTATGATGAGGAAATGTCGGGTTCCTTTTTCAAGCAATTAGATATCCCAAAACCAGATTGTAATTTGGGAGTGGGTTCGGGTACACAAGCTGAACAAACCGCTCAAATAATGATTGGGTATGAGAAATTACTTCTTTCTTCACCTTCTGATCTTTGTTTGGTTGTTGGTGATGTTACCTCAACTATGGCCTGTGCAATTACAGCTCAGAAACTAGGTATTCCCGTCGCCCATGTAGAGGCTGGTATTCGTTCTGGTGATTGGAGTATGCCTGAGGAAATTAATCGTATGGTAACCGACTCGATCACAAATTACTTTTTTACAACTAGCAAATTCGCAAATGAGAATTTAAAAACCGCGGGTGTGTCAGATGATCGAGTTTTCTTTGTGGGTAACACTATGATTGATACTTTACTTGCAAATGAGAAGCGCTTTCAAAAACCTAGTTTTTGGGATGATTACGGCCTTGTCAAAAATGAGTATTTTGTTGTTACAATGCACCGACCATCGAATGTTGATGGAGAAGATAATCTTCAGCGGATAGTAAACGAAATTACAAAATTGACGCGTGGCTTGCCAATCGTTTTCCCAGTACATCCTAGAACAGCTAAGGTACTTAAAAACTTAAATAATTTTGCCCCAAAACTTTATTTGGTCAAGCCGCAACCTTATTTGGAATTTAATTATTTAGTCCAAAACTCTAAAGCAGTTATTACCGATTCTGGTGGAATTACCGAGGAAACTACGGTGATGGGAGTACCATGTATAACCTTACGTGATTCTACGGAAAGACCAGAGACTGTCACCATTGGAACCAACGAGTTAATTGGTACGGATCCAGGAAATATAAAGCCTGCTCTTGATCGTTTGTTTGCTGGAGAATGGAAAAAAGGCTCCATCCCTGAAAAATGGGATGGTAAGGCAGGTGAACGAATCGTGTCTCATTTAATGGAATTGCTCAACTAAGATATATATCACAATTAATTCCAAAATTTAATGAAGCAAGTACTTCAAAATTTACAAACTGGGAAAACTGAACTGGTGGAAGTTCCCAATCCTGCATTTTCCAAGGGAAAAGTATTAATACATTCGAAATCTTCTTTGATTTCGACCGGAACCGAGCGAATGCTAGTTGACTTTGGGAAGTCAAGTTTACTGGTCAAAGCTAGGAATCAACCCGAGAAAGTAAAGCAAGTTTTAAACAAGATCAAAACAGATGGTTTACTTACCACCATAGATGCAGTTCGTTCGAAACTCGGTCAGCCAATTCCGTTGGGTTATTGTAATGTCGGAGTGGTTTCCCAAAGTGGAGTATCGGAGTTTAAAGAGGGACAACGAGTGGTCTCGAATGGACCTCATGCAGAGGTAGTTAATATAGCAGGGAACTTATGTACAGAAATTCCCAATAATGTAAGTGATGAAGAGGCTGCTTTTACCGTGGTTGCATCTATTGGTCTTCAGGGGATTAGGCTTTCACAACCAACCATAGGAGAGAATTTTGTTGTCATAGGTGCCGGGTTAATTGGTTTGCTTACGATTCAACTGCTCAGAGCTCAGGGTTGTAAGGTTTTAGCCATTGATTTGGATGAAGGTAAACTAAGATTAGCGCGTGAGTTTGGTGCAGATTCTTGTAACCCAGCGAGCGGTGAAGACCCCATTGAGGCGGGAAATTCGTTTAGTCGTTCTAGAGGAGTGGATGGTGTCATTATTACTGCCTCAACAAGTTCTTCTGGACCTGTTTCGCAGGCTGCTAGAATGTGCAGGAAAAGAGGGCGGATTGTTTTAGTTGGGGTTACTGGTTTAGAATTGAACAGATCGGAATTTTACGAGAAGGAACTATCTTTCCAGGTTTCCTGTTCTTATGGTCCTGGTCGTTATGATGAAAACTATGAAGAAAAAGGCCAAGATTATCCTATTGGTTATGTTCGTTGGACAGAAAAAAGAAACTTCGAGGCAATTTTAGATTTGTTTGCGGCAGGTTCTTTGAATGTTGCTCCTTTAATTAATCATCGGGTTCCTTTTGACGATGCTTCTCGAGCATATGGACTCCTTTCCGAAGAAAAAGAAACTTTGGCCATTATTTTAGAATATAAAAACTCTACGGAATCTCTAGATGGTGAAACCTTAAGCCTTAAAGAAAATGAGCAAAATTCATCTTCTTTAAAAAAATTTGATAATCCCGTGGTCGGTTTTATTGGTGCAGGTAATTATGCATCTAGGATGTTAATCCCAGCATTTAAAAAAGCAGGAGCAAGATTACATACAATTTCTTCTAGCGGTGGTACAAATGCCGCCATTCATGGGCGTAAAAATGGTTTTGAAAATGCAACTTCAGATACAGAAAAGTTATTAGCTAATCCTGAAATAAATTCGGTAGCGATTGTGACCCGTCACAACAGTCATGCGAAATTTGTCATCCAAGCTCTTGACGCTGGAAAACATGTTTTTGTGGAGAAGCCACTAGCGTTAACTCTTGAAGAACTAGAAGATGTTCAAACTGCATATGCTAACGCTGGGTCTTGCCAACTCATGGTGGGTTTTAATCGCAGATTTGCTCCGCAAGTCAAAATTATGAAAGAACTTTTGGAGCAAATTAGCCAACCCAAATGTTTTATCATGGTGATGAATGCAGGCCACATTCCTGCTGACCATTGGACGCAAGATTTAGAAATCGGCGGGGGAAGAATAGTCGGGGAGGCATGCCACCATATTGATCTAATGAGGTTTCTTTCAGGTTCGCCCATAGTCTCAGTCCATGCCCATTGCATGGAAGAAGCTAATTCTACAAGTTCAGCTAAGGATAAAGTATCCATCAATCTTGGTTTTAAGGATGGTTCAATTGGTACCATTCATTACTTTGCTAACGGTGGAAATTCATTTTCAAAAGAAAGAATAGAAGTTTTTGCAGGTGGCAGAACTTTGCAGTTAGATAATTTTAGGAAGCTTCGTGGATTCAATTGGCCGGGTTTTCGAAAACATGCACTTTGGCAACAGGACAAGGGGCAAAATGCTTGTTCCAAAGCGTTTTTGAATTCGATCAAGAATTCCGGTAAATCTGCTATTCCCCATCAAGAGATTTTTGAAGTGACTCGAGTGGCGATCGAAGCGGTAAATTCAATTCTTTGAAGCTAGTTTCTTGAATCTTTTATTTACCAAAATAAGAACCTATTCAAAACTTGGGTTTGGTAATTTGCTAAGAGTTTTTCTTTACAGATTGTATGGCTCATTTCGAATCGGTGACAGAACAAATGCAGTTGATTTGAAACTCGGGCCTTTGTTTTGCACCAAGGACTTTACCGGGATTTCAAATACCGAAGTTTCGAAAGAATGGACTGAAAAAGGTCGTTGGTTTTCCTTTCATGAATACTCACTTAATGGAATTCCGGATTGGCATGCCAATCCTTTTAAGAAAGACGTTCGTGCAGTAGATGATCTTTCATGGCATAAAATATCAGATTTTAGTGATGACCTCGGCGATATAAAAACAGTTTGGGAAACTTCGCGATTTGATTGGGCCTTGAAAATGGCTCAAAGAATTGTAAGTGGCGATGAGAAAGAGTTGGATCGTTTAAACAATTGGTTGCAGGATTGGATTATAAAAAACCCACCTTACATAGGAGTGAATTGGAAGTGTGGTCAAGAGGCATCTATACGCGTGATGCATCTTGCGATGTCGGCTCTCATCTTGGAGCAAAGCGATACTCCTTCTGAGTTTCTAAAGCGATTTATTTTTATTCATCTCCAGCGGATTAAGCCCACAACAAGCTATGCGATTGCACAGTGTAATAATCATGCTACTTCTGAAGCTGCCGCACTTTATATCGGGGGAATTATGATGGGCGGAAAAAAAGGAGTAAAATTTTCTCATCTTGGGAAAAAAATGCTGGAGTCACAGGTTAAGCGTTTAGTCAGTACAGATGGTTCTTTTAGTCAGTACTCCATAAACTATCACAGGGTTATGCTAGATACACTAAGTATGGTCGAAGTATGGAGGCAAAAAGTTAGAGCCCCAAAATTCTCGGAAACTTTTTATAAAAGGGCACAAGCAGCCTCCTTTTGGTTGTTCAACATGATCAATATCAAAAATGGAGAAGGACCAAACATCGGAGCCAATGATGGTGCTCGCTTATTGCCTCTTACCAATACAAAATATCGTGATTTCAGACCCACTGTTCAACTAGCTTACAATCTTTTTTTCAATCAACGAGCTATTGAAGAAATTGGCCCATGGGATGATTCTTTAAAGTGGTTGAAAATATCTGCATCAACGAAACCAACCGTCAAGGCTAATAGCTTCAATGCCGATAAGGGTGGATTCTCAGTTTTACGGAAAAAAGAGGCAATGGTATTGTTAAAATATCCAATGTTTAAGTTCCGTCCCAGTCATGCGGATGCTTTACATGTAGATTTGTGGATAAATGGATTTAATTTCTTAAGGGATGGGGGAACTTACAGTTACAACACTGATAAAAGATGGTTGAATTATTTTTCGGGAACCCAAAGCCATAATACAATACAATTTGACGATCGTGATCAAATGCCACGATTGAGCAGGTTTTTGTTTGGTGATTGGCTAAAGGCCTCAGGTCTTGAGGATGTTCAGGAGGAAGACGGAAAAACCAATTTTGGAGCAGGCTATGTTTGCCGTCGCGGTATATCTCATCACAGAAAACTTTCTCTGTCTTCAAGTTCCTTGAAAGTCGTCGATGAGGTAGAAGGTTTCAAAAGAAAAGCGGAATTGAGGTGGCGACTTGCCCCGGGAAAGTGGGAACTGGTTGAAGGGGATGGAGGTGTCCAGACCCGCAGTAAAGATTTCCCTGGATTTTCACTCACTATCTCAACTAATTTGCCATATGTAGGATGTCGATTGAAAGAAGGTTGGGAGTCTTTGCATTACTGTGAAAAGAATCCCTTGCCAGTATTGGAACTGGAAACCGCGGTCAGTTGCAAACTTACTACTGAGATTAGGTGGAAAAATTGAGGATTCTTTACTTCCATCAACATTTTTCCACCCCTGCGGGAAAGACCGGGACCCGATCTTACGAGATGGCAAAGACCGCCCTTAAAAAAGGGCATGAGGTTTTAATGGTTTGTGGTTCGTTTGATGCGTCCTTCACGGGCCTTGAAGGAGAGTTTGACAGAGGCTTGAGACGAGGATTCGTTGATGGGATTGAGGTCATGGAATTCCATATGCCTTACTCGAACAGCCAAAGCTTTTTCGATCGCACGTTAATATTTCTGAAGTTTTCTTTTTCCGCGACAATGGTCGCTTTAAAGGAAAAATATGATCTTGTTTTTTGTACGTCCACTCCCTTGACTATTGCTCTACCAGGAATTTTTTCGAAGTGGATTCGGGGAAAACCTTTTGTTTTTGAGGTGAGAGATCTTTGGCCTGAATTGCCTAAAGCCATGAAGGTAATCACGAATCCATTGGTTCTGGGTTTGATGTCCGCATTGGAATTCGTTGCTTATCGTTCGGCGGATGCTTGTATTGCATTAGCACCTGGAATTGCAGAGGGAATCCAAAAACGATTAAGCAAAAAAGGAGCGGTTCATCTAGTCCCAAATGGTTGCGACTTAAATCTTTTTGATTCCAGTATTGTTGAAGGATGGCGGCCAAAAGAATTAGAAGGAAAAGAATTCATTGCTATTTTTACGGGTGCTCATGGCGTAGCAAACGGTTTGGACTCGGTGTTAGACGCTGCTTTGGAATTGCAGAGAAGGAGCAGGATGGACATAACATTTGCTTTTGTCGGTCAAGGAAAACTGAAACCGATATTGATGGAACGGGCAATGAAAGATGGATTGGGAAACTGCATTTTTTTGGACCCGATTCCGAAAGAAAAGCTTGCCCGCCTCATGGTTGAAGTTGATTTGGGATTGATGATACTTGCAAATTTCCCTGCATTTTATCGAGGAACTTCTCCAAATAAGTTTTTTGATTATATTGCGTCGGGATTGCCCGTTTTTAATAATTATCCAGGATGGCTTGCGGATCTAATTTCCGAAAACGACTGCGGGTTCGTTGTAGAACCTGATAATCCAATCGCATTTGCAGATGAGCTTGAGAGGGCAGTAGACAATAAAGCCTCTTTGGAATCGAAAGGAGACAATGCCAACGTCTTGGCTCGAAGAGCCTTTAAACGGGACTTGTTGGCCAATGATTGGGTTGATTTCGTGGAATCAACTTACATGGCAAGTCAATAGTCTTTGTGATAGGCGGACTCAATAATGAACTCGCTTTTTGGCTACTCTTAATGAGAGCAACCTTTGGCAGAAATTCACTAACTAATTCGCTAACGCTCGAGGCAAAACACGAAGTAATGCAATCAGCAAGATATAGTTTTTCTTTCCGTCGTTTTTCGATAATCTCTCGCCAACTCTAACTATGGAAAAGATCATTGAGGTCTTTTATATAAAAAAGATTTGCTGGAATCTGTTAAATTATGGAGAAATTTTAATTTTCGGGAATGTTATTACTCTGTCGATACAAACAAATTATGTCGCCAAAATCAAAATGCGGTTCTAAGCTTAAATTCGCTTTTGATAATTGATTCCATATGACCGAAACCTCAAAAAGTCCTCTTACCGGAAACCTCTATGAAATTCCTACACTCCGTGAAGGCGATCGGGATGTGATCGAGGAGTTCTTGACTCGCAATGACGAAAAGCCAGTGGTCGTAGTTCAGGGTTTGGGTTTTGTTGGTTCGGTAATGAGTTTGGTTTGTGCGAATGCAATTAGTGCTGACTATGCAGTAGTGGGTGTTGACTTGCCGAGCCGAGAGTCCTTTTGGAAAATTGGTTCTTTTCGGGAAGGAATTCTACCTGTAATTTCAACTGACCCGAAGGTTTCAGCATTCTTTGAGAATGCGAGAAGTCAAGGGAACCATCTCGCTACATTCGATAATTTTGTATATTCAGTTGCTGATTTTGTTATCGTAGATGTAAACTTAGATGTCTCAAAAAATTCTAGTAAAGAAGGGGAATTAATAAATTTCGATGTAGATTTGGGGGCTTTCGAGAAAGCAATTAAAACGATAGCTGATTTTTGTAAACCGGGAGTCCTGATCATTGTCGAAACAACTGTTCCGCCTGGGACATGTGAAAATGTGATTTTGCCTATTATGACGAAAGGTTTTGCGAGTAGAGGTTTTTCGAAAGATGCTTTTAAAATAGGCCATTCGTATGAGCGTGTAATGCCTGGACCAAATTATATCGATTCAATACAAAATTTTTATCGAGTTTATTCTGGTATAAATCAGGAAAGTGCTGATGCGACGGAAGTATTCCTAAGATCCATCATTAGTACTGATAACTACCCTTTAACTAGACTTAAGAACACAAATTCTACTGAAATGGCAAAAGTGCTCGAAAATTCTTATCGAGCAATGAACATAGCCTTTATGGTCGAGTGGTCACGATTTGCGGAGGAGGCAAAGGTCGATCTTTATGAAGTAGTCAACGCTATTAGAATGCGAGACACTCACAAAAATATGATGCTACCTGGTATCGGCGTTGGTGGTTATTGCCTTACTAAAGATCCGTTGCTTGCTTCATGGTCTCGTCAAAAAATCTTTAATTCTAAACACTCTTTATCCCAGAGCGAACAGGGTGTGAGAATTAATGATCAAATGCCTTTTTTTGCATATGAGTTTTTATTACAAAAATTAAATTCATTGGGAAGAGTAATGAAAGGTCTCAAAGTACTTTTGCTTGGAGTCTCATACAGGGGAGATGTTGGAGATACTAGATATTCTCCTGTTGAGCTTTTTTGTAAACTTTTGATTTCAGCTGAAAGTAAAGTTTATGCGCATGATTATTTCGTGAAATACTGGGAAGAGACTTCTATTTCTGTGGATAACGATATTCAAAGTGCTCTTGATAGTGATTTTGACATTTTGGTTTTTACAACTTTACATTCCGGGTACAGATCTAATCGTTATCTAATGGAAACTTTAGAGCGAAAGTCAGGACTAGTTGTTTTTGATACAATTGGTCTTATGACTGGGGATGAGTTGGAGAAAATCAAATGCAAACATCACTTGCTGATTCTTGGTAATGGCGACTAAAAAAAGTTAAAATATAAATCTTAAATAATTCAAAATTTTGAAAACATTAATTTTAGGCGGAGGTGGTTTTATTGGGTGTAGTATTGCAAGTTATCTTTTACATTTGGGTAATTACCAACTAACCATTGCTGACAATTTTTTTAGGCAGGGTGGTGACCCCGATCATCAAGTTAAGGATCTTGAGAAAATGGGTGTTGAAATTATTTCAGGCGATTTCACTGATCCTCGTTCTTTTGATAATTTAGACAGATTTGACCAAGTCTACATGTTAGCTTCGGTGGTTGGCGTTGATTATGTGAACTCAATGCCACACGAGATCATCAGGATTAACTCGATGCTCATTATCAACACTTTAGAGTGGATCAGAAAAAAAGGGTGTGGTCGTGCCTTGTTTTCATCCACAAGCGAAGCCTACGCTGGCGCGATAGAGCAATTTGACTACCCCATTCCCACATCCGAAAAAGTTCCTTTGGTGGTACAGGATATTTCGCATCCTAGGTTTACCTATGCCGTGACCAAGATGCTTGGCGAATCTGGTTTCATTAACTATGCTAGCAAACTTGATTTTGATTCGGTTGTCGTACGTTATCACAATGTTTATGGACCAAGGATGGGTTTCAAGCATGTCATACCCCACCTTGCTCAAAGGTTCACCGATGGTGAAAGCCCATTCAAGGTATACGGTCATGATCAGACTAGATCATTTAACTACATTGAGGATGCTGTTCAAGGTACCGTTCTAGCTATGGAAAAGGGCGGGGCCGGAGAGATTTATCACATAGGGGACACGATCGAAATTACCATTGAGGAACTGGTGCGATTTGTGGGAAATATTTTTGAGTTCGATGGAGAATACGAAAATGCACCAACATATGCCGGTTCTGTTGTAAGAAGATGTCCTGATATTTCCAAGGCAATTCAAGAGCTTGGATATGTTCCCAGTGTCAATTGGAAAGATGGCGTCCGAAAAACCATAGACTGGTACAGGTCTTACCTCCAGAGTTGTGAGAACCTTCACGAATCATTCTACGACCTATCGAGTTGATCATTTAGAACTTAGCTGAATGATATGATTGTGAATATTTCGAACTTTTTCGATGAATAATTCTTTCCCAGAGGTATTGAGTTTTATTCGGACCATTTACGGCAAGGAATACATTCCTTTGCATCGTCCAGTTTTCGAGGGTAACGAGAGGCAGTACTTGATCGATTGCGTTGATTCTAATTTTGTTTCCACTGTGGGTTCCCAAGTTGACGATTTTGAAAGACAAATTGCGAAATTCGTGGGTACGAACTTTGCAGTAGCAGTTGTAAATGGAACCGCTGCATTGCAAATTGCTCTTCAACTTGCAGGGGTTAGACCTAACGAAGAGGTTATTACCCAATCTGTTAGCTTCATCGCCATTTGCAATGCCATCAGCTACAATAGGGCAAAACCAGTCTTTGTTGATGTAGATCTGGATACCATGGGGATGAGCCCAGATGCATTAGACACTTTTCTTCGTCAAAACTCAACGCTTCGCGATGGTTACGCATACAACAGGAAGACAGGTAAACGGTTTGCGGCTTGTTGTCCCATGCATACTTTCGGTACACCATGTAGGGTTCCAGAGATCGTTGAAGTTTGTGAGCAATTTGGGATACCTGTCGTTGAAGATGCTGCTGAATCTCTTGGCAGTTATATTTCGGATAGGCATGTGGGGACCTTCGGAAAGTTAGCTGCAGTGAGCTTTAACGGAAACAAAGTAATCACAACGGGCGGTGGCGGAATGATTCTCACTAACGACGAAAAGTTAGCACATCAAGCAAAGCATTTGACCACAACTGCCAAAGTTGCTCATCCATACCAATTCATTCATGACGAGATCGGCTACAACTTCCGGCTTCCGAACCTAAATGCTTGTTTGGGTATAGCACAATTGGAAAAGCTCAAAAAAATCTTAAAAATTAAGACGGAAATTCAATCACTTTACGCAGACTTTTTTAATAACAAAAAATGGGAGTTCTTTTCAGCCCCCGAGGGAAAGACTTCGAATTATTGGCTTAATGTGGTATTGATGAGTTCTGCTGATGAACGAGATGCTTTCTTGGAATATTCTAATAGTCAGGGCGTGATGACGAGGCCGTTATGGGGTTTGTTGTCTGGGCAGGCGATGTTTCGTGATTGCCAAGGTGATGATTTGCTTAATTCCAAATGGTTGGAGGAGCGAGTGGTTAATCTTCCTTCGAGTGTTCCGCAAAATCAGTTTTTCAAGTTGGCTTAGACGCCTGTAATGATTTGAAGAAAATAGGTGCCACTAAAATTGGTAATTAATGCTGCTTAGAGCTTTAGACATTTTTTTTTCGGGTTTGGGTATGCTTGTTTTGTCACCCTTGCTTGTACCTATCGCCATCTTGCTTCGCTTTACCGGGGAAGGGGAAATTTTCTTTTCTCAAACTCGAGTGGGAAAGGATGGAAAGATGTTTGATTTGTTGAAGTTCGCTACCATGCTCAAAGATAGCCCGAATATGGGAACCGGTACGGTAACAATTCAAGGAGATCCGCGAATTCTTCCTATGGGTCATTTTTTGAGAAAGACAAAACTTAACGAGTTGCCGCAATTGCTTAATGTTTTTTTGGGACATATGAGTGTAATTGGCCCTCGCCCTCAAGATCGCCGATGTTTTGACGCATTTCCTGCAAATTCGCAAAAAGAGATAGTTCGGGTTCGACCGGGTTTGTCCGGGATCGGATCGATTGTCTTTAGAGACGAAGAAAATCTCATGGTTGGTAGCTCTGATCCCGATGACTACTATGATAATGTGATCATGCCATATAAAGGTTTTTTGGAGGAGTGGTATGTTCGAAACAACGGATTGTTTACTTACTTCTTGTGTATTTTCATCACGGTGTGGATCCTGTTTCGCCCAAAGTCTTTCTTATTGTGGAAGGTTTTGAAGGATTTGCCAAGACCACCAGCACAGCTATCCGTCAAGCTTGGTCAATGAAATTTTTTTCGTATGCATGCGACTGAAGTTTACAAATCCGTTGCCAAACTTCACAAAAAAAGCATCGAGCAAGGTTTTCTGCCGATATTGGGCGTTCGTTTTCTTACCTTGTTGTATTGGGCCATCGATACGGAAAAGGACAGTGTTTTGATAGTGGAGGAAAGCGATGGAGATGTTGTGGGTTTTGTTTCCGCATCTTTGAGTTTAAGGCTTGTGATTAAACGAATGCTTTACCGCCCCATTCCTTTGTTCTGTGCTTTGCTTCCTTCCGTTGTGATGATTGGGCGGTGGGTTAAGATTTTCGAGGTTTTGCAGTATGCGACCTCATCTAATTCTCTAGAGGGATTTCCGAAAGCTGAGCTTTTGAGCATAGCAGTTACTCCGTCCTATCGTGGCAAAAAAGTTGCTGATAAGCTCTATGAAAAACTTAAGATCCATTTTAAAAGCAAAAATGTTAATGCATTTTGTATCGTAGTGGGAAGTAGCCTTAAGAATGCTCGGAGTTTTTACAAGAGGATGGGGGCTCATCCTAGTGCAAAAATTGAAGTTCATGCCGGAGAGTGCTCGGTCGTCTATAAACAAAAGATTTCTTAGTGCAAATTTTCGATAGTTTCACGATTTTATATTCTTTAAGATACCTTCCATATTCAGTCTGTTCGTTTTAGGGAAATTTCCTGACACGCTATTAACTCTAATAATTCGTAATTTGTTATTGAGTAGCAATTTAATAATTGCCCACTATTTTTGTGATTTTCGTGTCCACACACCAGTCTCCATTAATATTGATATTCTGTCTTTTGTTATCGGTTTTTATCCTTTTGATTAGCTATTTAAATAGTGCTTTTTCTCAAATTGACTAATCAGTATTTTTTTGTATCTTAGAACTATAAATTAATGACTCCTTCTATATATAGTCTATTTGTCATAGGAGCAGCCTTGACCTGCCTTCTAACTCCGTTGATTCGTCACTTTGCTCTGAAAAAAGGTTTCGTGGATTGCCCTCAGCGTGCGAGGAAAGTACACGAGCAAGCTACACCTAGACTTGGAGGTGCTGCGATTCTTGCTTCTTATCTTGGGGTTGTGTTAGTGGGTGGTGTATTCATTCCTCAACTCAGAGAGATCCTATGGGGCGAAAACCCTTTTGGAGGATATATCTTAATTGGTGCAGTTGCGATTTTTGTGATTGGTATTTTAGATGACCTAAGTCGATTGTCTCCAAAAACAAAACTTGTAGGGGAATTTCTGGTGGCTGCTACAGTCGTCTGGGGAGCAAGGTTCTCATTTACTGAGGTTCAATTTCTTGGGTTGGGAACAATTTCATTTCCAGAATGGTTAGGGTTTGCCTTGGCTTGCCTTTGGATTGTCGGGATGGCCAATGCGATTAACCTTATTGATGGATTAGATGGATTGGCTTCCGGAATAACGTTAACGGGATTATTGGCAGTGACTGTTGTAGGATATCTTGCTGGGATTCCGGGGGTTACTTGGTTTGCAACTCTTCTCATCGGGTGCTTGTTAGGTTTTCTTGTTTTTAACAGCCGGCCTGCATCTATTTTTCTTGGGGATTGTGGCAGTCTAACCTTAGGATATTTAGCGGGTTGTTTGTCGCTACTCGCTAGTTCCCGGAATGAGGGAGTAATTGATGGAATATTCCCATTTCTTGCTTTTGCACTGCCTATTACTGATTGTGTATTTGCAATTTGCAGAAGATTACTTCGTGGACGATCTCCGTTTTCTCCCGATATGGAACATTTCCACCATCGTTTGATGGCGAAGGGATTGACTCATGGAAAGGCTGTGTTAGCCATGTGGGCGATGGCGTTTAGTTGTTCATTGGTTGCCATTGCGGCCGCTTTTGGAAAAGGTGACCAGTTATTCGCAATTTTTGTTTTCTTTGGAATGGGAGGTTTTATCTTACTCCGATACCTAGGTTATTTTCGCTTCGAATTTTTTGGTCAAAGTTTATCAACCCTGATTGAAGATCGTAAAAATATAAGGACTGCTGAGCAATCGATCAAAGATGCAGAGTCAATGCTCCAAGGAGTTCACAGTTTAGATGATTTGCCTGCTATTTTAGAAAAGGCTGCTGAGGGTATGCAATTCCATGAAGCGATTATTACTTTTTATAAAGAGGATGGAAAATTAGGGAGTAGAATTAGTTCGGGGAATAATGAGCCCGGTGAAACGGTTACTTGGAAAGACCCTGAACATTCCGGATATTATTCCAGGAAAAATGAATTCGTTGCAGAATTCCCTATAAGCGGAAGAAAGTATAATTATGGAAAGATACTTTACCGTTTTATTGATAATCGAGATAAACTTGAAGTGAATGAAGAAGTTCTCTTGGAGCGAATTCACGATGGACTTTCGGTATTTGCGACAAAAGTTCGCAACAAAAATTGATTCTTCACATTTCTCTTCCTAATAATCGCGACTTTTTATTCGGGTATTCTTTCACACTACCTTGGTTTTTTGGGTTCCCATCCAGTCTTTGATCCTCTTTTTTAATCTTGAGATATAGCTTGTGGACAAACACTAAATTATTCACATGAAAATTATTATTTCGTGAAAAATTTTTTACTGATATATGAAGTATTAAGTAAAAAAAGCCAAAGGTTTTTTTGGGTGGTACTAATCGTTTCGACTATTGGCATGGGGTTAGAGGTTATTGGCATAGGCATGATCATGCCTATGATAGAAATTCTCATTCGCCCCGAGATGGTTGATGAGAATTCAATTTGGTATAAACTGTTAAATACAATTGGGGACAAATCAAATTTCACCTTGATTGGATTGTGTTTAGTTGTCTCTCTTTTTATTTTTAAGAATTTATATCTAGCCTTTCAAGTTAACCTTCACGCTAAGTTCACTTTCGATGTTCAGGTTGAGACATCGAGCTTCCTGTTTGAAAATTATTTAGCAAAACCTTTTGAGTTTTTTCTTATAACCAATTCATCAGAACTCCTTCGCAATACCATAGCTGAAGTTAATTCTTTTGTTGGTTATGTTATGCAACCATTGTTGATTATTATATCAGAATGTATGGTTCTTTTAGCGGTCATATTTTTGCTTTTGTATGTTGAACCCTTTGCATGTGCGTTTGCCATCTTATTTGTTGGTTTGCTAGGGTGGCTTTTCAATCGTTTTACATCTGAGAGGGTTAAGGATTGGGGAAACGAGCGTCAAAAACGCGAGGGTATGAGAATTCAGTGCCTACAGGAGGGCTTTGATGGTATTAAGGCTTTGAAGCTAATTAATAATAATTCTTTTATTAATAAAAATTTTACCGAG
>Ga0209223_10002580_pt1 | contig 18055 bp, 19 predicted proteins | sample COG_06_FD_184750 | JGI IMG/M metagenome (GOLD analysis project Ga0209223, IMG submission 184750) | Pelagic Microbial community sample from North Sea - COGITO 998_met_06 (SPAdes) (version 2) | ecosystem: Environmental > Aquatic > Marine > Neritic zone/Coastal water | place: Helgoland, sampling...
CTCAGTGTGCTAAAAATTGCAGAGCGGGGCTCTCCTCGTCAGCCACTCCCTCTTCCGCCAAAAAACCTAAACTCCTCGCAAGCACTGGTGCCCCAAACAATGGGGGACGGGACGCGAAAAAATGACGCTTCGAAGGCCAATGGGCCCGCGGTTACGATCGTCTACGAGCCCCCACGGGTGTTTTACACCTCCTCCTCCTCCGCGACACTGTTTTTGCAAATATGTCATGTTATGACTGCCCTTGGGCTTCTTGGTTCTGCCCATGCGCTGTTTCGGAGGGTTTTATGTGACACACTTTCATTTATGCCGTTGTTGTGGCTGGTCCCAGCAACGCACCACACTTTTGTTCTGTACCAGAGAAAAAAAGACACATCGGTACAGCTTCTGTGTGGGTTCGTATACATGACCAGTTTCCCCGTGTGGTTGTTTCTCAGTGTTTCCACGTCGGAGGAGATCAATTCCTCATACACGATGGTCTCCAGTGTGACCATGGGGTCTCTTATAATTTTCTACTGTGTCATTTCGTTTTGGTCCATAGCATGTACATGTATATACGTGTCCTTCTTGTCTCTTGTGGGGCCCATGAGTGGGATTGTGGAGGGGGGGGTGGTGGAGGCACTGTACCACGTGACAATGGCCCTTACACTACTCTACGCAGCCCGGGGGCCTATTGTGGATGGATAGTATTTCCAAAAAATTAAAAACAATTTTAATATTCACGTATATAAGGCTGAGCGTTTGCTCCTGTTTGTGCAAAACACCAATGTGCCATTTCGAGCCATGCAGGCATTGCTCGGAGGAGGAGGAGAGACATTTTTGGAGAGGGAAGACTGTGGATGGGGCTGTTTCGTACGCATGCGCGCTATTCCCACTGCTAGATGTGGGGGAGAGTCTGCGCAAGATCGAGGAACTCCCGGAAACTGTCCCATGTGTTACGTTTGCATGCTCTAAATGTTGGAAGGTCAGTGTCTTTTCATATTCCTCGCACGTTCGGGTGTGCGCTCTTGCTGGGACTGTGCCATACCCACACGGCTCTTCGTGGTATGAGAGCGTTGCCATCTGTAGTGGGGGGTACGGAACTTTCACGGGGAAAAAACCATGATAATTACGGTTGTGATTAACAATAAATGCCCCCCTGCCTTGAGCTCGGAATCATACTGAGGTGCGAACCCATAGTTCACCAACAATGACAGGAGAGTTGCGTCTAGATGAAGGGAGATTCTGCCTACTGCATCTTGTTGGTGTGAGCACGACCGAAGCTGCTGCAGAACTCTGGCAATCACAAACGCCATGATGAATGGGCTGCACGGGTTGTCCACAGTCGAATACATTCGAAAGCTTAGGAGGTTGAGAGCCCCCACTGATAGACTATACGGGGGGTGGTATTTCGGGTCTCTGTAATGCCGCACTACCCACCTCACCAGATTGAATATTGAGTATATGATGAGGAACACAAAACATGCGCGATCCTGCTCAGTTGTATACAGAGCCCAGGGGTCTCCCAGAAACGCCACCAACAGTATGCTGAAGAAACACAGGACTGTGCAGACCCCCCCCCCTGCCACGTGAGGGTCACCCCCTGTAAACCGAAAAACCACCCCTCCTACCAGACCCACGGCTATCATCGAAATCAGGAGCTGTGTTTTCGGCCCTACCATGCTCTCTCCGATATGGATATCCCCGCTTGGCATGAAAAAGACCCTCTGCCCCCCCGTCAGGATGTTGCAGAGCGTTATGGATGAAACCCCCTCCAGCTGCATTGTTCGGCCGGTGAACGCCTCTGTGCATTTGTCCCCCGCTCCAAAAACAACGTTGGCGTCGACGCTGTTCGAAGGGAACACGGTTCCCCCCCCTACGAGCGTGCACAGCGACGAGACGCTCCTCTCACACCCAACCATTGTAAAAGAAAGACTCTCGGGTGGAGAGATGTCGAAGGACCGATGCACGAATCGTACGCCTCTGTCACAGAGGACCACTGCCTTGGACGAGGCAAGATACTCCGCAACGCGCCCGCCCCCCCACACAAAAGCGCGCCCACTGTTTAACTCTGAGACAAGTGGGAAGGCGGACGGGTCTGTGCGGATAGAGACAGACACAGGTGAGCCTTCGCGCGCACACAGGAGCGCTACTACTACTACCACGAAATACACAGTAGTATATGCACACTTCATGTGAAAGCACGAGTCCCCGTCAGAGATATATATGGAGGGGAAACACAGCGAAACATCAAATGGGCACACCCGCTACCGCGTTTTCATCCGTGATACAGTCGACAGTCATCTGGTTTGGCATTCTGTGGGTCTCTGCGCTGGCCATAAGTAGGATATACATGTTCCACGACGAATACCATCGCATAGTAGAGCATATACACAACGATAACAGGCTCCGGGAAATGTGTGGAGAGGCCGAGTTCCTCTCTATCATGAAACAACACAACGATATATGCTCGGAGGTGCTACATGACGCACAAGTAAACCCGTGGCTCCGTGCTCTGGATAAGGCCCTCAACAGCCCCACCCTGTGCGGGGCGGAGCCGTGCGCAGACATCATTGGGCGATGGTGTGTAAAGGGTGGGTGGACAGGTGTGGGTTGCTGTGTGCTCGTGTTCCTCTTCATGCCCCAGGTCCTCATGCGTTTAATCACGTTGTCGTACGCCTGGTCAGTCGGTCAAGACGCGCACCCGAAAATGCATTCTAGTCCCCTCTATCCGCGCCTCCACGACTACGGCGCAGGGCAGTGGTGAAGCGCGTCCGCGGCTATTCGGAGGGCGACTCTGTGTGTAAGCACAGTGTCCTGCCGGCAGTAAAACTCCAGCCCCTCCCAGTTTTTCTCGGCTGCCATTGTTACAGCCTCCGCCCCAGAGCCGCATTTCGTTTCCATGCCGAACTGCCGTAGGAGCTTGTTCAGGGACATTGTCGTGTCGTGTATGAGCTTCATCGTCTGTGGAAAAGGAGGAGGAGGAGGGGGCTCAGAGTCAGCAAGATGATAAGCGGAGTGCCCTGTGCAACGCTGCAGGGGATTACCTCGAAAGGGTCACACAGTTTCAACACCCACGAACTGCCGACTTCGGAGGGAATGCTCAAAGCTGCCATCAGGAAGGGAATGTCGAAGCGCGCCCCGTTGAAAGCGCACAGGCAGTGCGCGCGGGCCATGTGGTCCATCAAGACTGTGCGGTTAGGTTCAACCCCGTCGCGTGCAAAATTGAGAACAGTGTCGACAGGGATCTGGCCTATTGACCCGTAAAGTGAGACCACCGTAACAGCGTGCGTGCTCTTGTCGAGGCCGGTTGTCTCTATGTCGAAAGCAAGCATATCTCCATGTTTTACGCTTCTGAAAGTTTATTGTTTATAAACCGAAGTTCAGATTCTTTTTTACTATCTGGTTCAGTGCAAGCCCCGCCCTCTGGGAGATGGGGGAGGAGGCGCATGTACGCCACGCGGAAGTAGCACCTGCGCTCGTGTCTCTTGTATTCCTGGACCACCTTGACGTGGTCGGATATGTTTGCTGTGTCGATATGCAACTCGCTTTGACCGGAGAGAATGGACCGGAGCTGGCGCGACACTGCTATCGTGTTTTGGGCCATGGGTGTGTATTTATTCCCGTGTTGCAGAGGCACCATATAACGTGTAATAATGAAACTTTTTTCCATCTTGTTTCTGGTTTTAGGGCGCGCGCATGGGTTGGCTGTACCAGAAAGAGACATGATGGCTATTTTTCAAGACGTGATTCCGCCTAGTGGGGGGTCAGTTATTTCGGAAAATGTGGTTGCGGGGGGTGCTCTGATTCACAACATAGCAAACAACTTGCGGGTTCTTGGTCTAGCTATTGAATGTATGGACAAAATGTGTTACATAGACATGGGGGACCCCCTCACACAGACACGGGTTCTTATGCTTGCCATACTTGGCAATTTCGTCAACAAGGATCTCCTTGACGACGACGCAATAGAACACTTGCAGGTTGACACAGCGACTGGACTTGTGCGGCGCGCCCATTCAGACGGTTGGACAAGGGTCATGCTCACAGACATCCTACTTGTTCTCGCCGTGGTCATGCTCGGTGTCCGCGCACTGAAGCCCCCCCCCACCCTGTCTCCCTAAGAAGTGGTCCAGATACTACGTGGTTTACGGCGTTTGGAAGAGGAGTCGTGTGAGATGTCTTCTCCGTCTTCGTCCCCGTCTTCCACCACCGTGGCAGGAACACTTATACCGTCATCCATTTTGTAATATATCTTTCCCAGATATTCTTCTGCCAAGGCTTCGTAGTAGTCGATTGTGAGAACATTGAGGGTCTTACAATTTACAAGTTCCATAATATCCTCGTCATGTTGACCAATTAACACACACAGCGCGTTGAATGCGTTTTCGAATATGTTGTACGACCGCCTGTGCTCCATCATAGACCCCCTGTTGACCGTTATCAGTTGCTGTGTGAGTAGGTGTGCACCCACTGTGCGCGCGAAAGCATGGTTCAACGCAGTGCAGCGCCGTAGCACAAATATAAGAGACTCCCGTCTTTGCCTCAATTTCTTGTCGACAGAAGCGTCAATGGCGACTGTGAGGCCCAACCAACCGAAAAACCCCCTCCCAATAAGGTCTTGTACGATGCAGTCCTCAGCCGCCCGGAAACAGGGGGACACGTGGTAGTTGTCGAACTCCTCCCACGCGATACGCACGTGCATTGACACGGCTTTGATGCTCTTCCCTATCTCAGACATCTTCTTGATTGCAGTGGCATCGTCTTCGTCATAGAGTTGAGCCGAGAAAAGGTCCCGGGATGTACGCTCGACGATTTCACTTACCAGTGTAGTAAAAAGTGTCTGATCGAGTTCCGTGCTGTTTGGGTTCTGTGAGACCCATCCCTGTGTGATTGAGTCTTTGTTACTGTGACCACACACCTTGGCTGCATACGTTCGGTCGAGCCACATTGCCTCGTTGCAGAGACGCCTATCGTTTTCCGACACCGTCTTCGGCGGAGTGGAACCCGTATTGTGTATCCCGAGGCGGATTCTTTTCACTGCTTTTTTCACCTCCTGTGCGGTCTCGGGGGGTAGATCAAACGTCCCTTGCATGTAAAAAACCTACCCATTATATGCATATATACGCATCAACGGGTTAGTTGTGGAATATAGATGGAGCCGATACTGGACTTTGCAAGGCAAATATGTTGTATGGATGACGTGGGGGGGCGCAGTATAATCCAAGACTTGGAGACATTGATCTTGTATGATATTGACGACTGGCGCGAAGAGCACACAGCTGCGGTGCAGCAAAGATTCCCGGGGTGCACGGTCGGCGTCAGGTCGTGCTCGTCCAGCCTCTCAGGGTTTGTAGTTATCGTGAGAAACACGCCCGGACGGGGGGGTGTATACGTGTTCATGAAACTAATCATCATGGTTATTACCACATATGTTATGGTGAACCAGATCAGGGGCTCTCTTGGCAGTGCCCCCCCACTCTAAAAAAATAATAGCAAGATAGGAGGAGGAGAACTTGCTCTTGGCGGCGGGCCTCTCCCCAACACAATGTCAGCGGGGGGGAGTGGCGTGCGTACGTCATTCGACATGCTGCTGGCCTTGCTAGAGGAATTGGATGAAAGCGCCGCCAATGAACATGAGACAAAGGAACAAACAATAAAGAAGGTCAAAAAAAGGCTCCACATTATAATGACATCTCTCCTGGTTCACCCACTCAAGTACAACATGGCAGCCCCTTTCCACCTGCAAAGGATGGCCGCTCAGGCAGTGAGTGCCGACAGCGAGGGGGGCTCCTCGTTCTCGTTCTCCACTGACCCCCCTTTGTCGTAGGCCGCGCCCCTGCCGTCTGCGACTGGCGGTGTTCTTGTGTGGTAATAGGGGGAGGAGGAGAAGTGTGGAGTCGGGTGCTCCATCTCCGGGATGCCGTCCGCGGTGGACAATTCCTCCAGAGCTGCGTCGAGGGCGTCGTCGTCGATGCCGTAGTCGTCTATCACATAGCCTATCGGCGCAGAGGCGGTCTCTGTTATTTCCTGCACGTGGCGCATCTGGTCTTCCATTTCCTGTCGAATAGAATCCACCTGGGACGCGTCCTGGACATGTGATTCCTTCTGCAGCGTCGAGAGGGCCTGTGTAGACTGTTTCAGGACCGTGAGCATGGTCTCGTTGAGATCGTTGCAGTCTATGGCGTCGCGCTGTGTTTCCAGCGAAGACAGCAGATTCTCGAGCTGTCGTTCGTGCCCCTGGATGCGGCGCAGACGCAAGACCTGCGCCCTCGCTGCTTGGCGGTTGCCGCTCTTGTGGGCAGCGCACGCCCCCATTGAGGTTTTCCCGATTAATGAACGAACAGCCAGTATCTTGCCCTCGATCTTCGTGATGCTGTTGTCGAGCATGTCCTGTGCTGACCACAGGGCGTCGCGTTGCTTGTCTATGCGCGACAGTCCCACAGCAACCAGAAAGGAAATCCACAGAGAACTTAGGGACTCAATGCACATGTTCATCATGTACGTTTGGGACGTGTTTGATATATATGTGTATCGTCGTGAAAGCTGGGAAAGACACATGTCAGGATCAAAAAAATCTGAGAATTACATAAAAACATTGGATATTGGAAAGGAATCTATAAGGAAATATGCAGCCGAGGCAAAAAAGGCTAAGGCCATCCTGAAGATGTTGACCAGTGATATAAACCAACAATATCACTGCAACAATATTATTTCCGAACGAGTGGAACCAAAGGACACAAGACAAGTGGGACACACTAAAGTTATCCGCGATAGTGATCTTACAATGAAATTGTTTGCCATAGGCGACAGCGCGTCTGCACATGGACACGCACAAAAATTCATATGTAAAACAGTTGGCGCCACAGATATCCAAACTTTAAAAGACAAGTTCGATGATATGGTCAGTTCGAAAAAAAGCAAAACAAAGGAGTTTAAAAAAAACAATGCTGAGGTAACTATCCGCGAGTGCAATGAAGAGGGAGGAGAAGGCCGCAATTTTGAATTGGTTTTCATTTTAAATGACCATTCGGTGGCCCCCATTGCTACAGTGATAACAAACAATAACCAAGTCTATGTGGAAGGCTATGAAAATTCCGTTGACGGCTGGTACCAATATACATACACGGATGATCATTGGGGTGTTCAGTTTAGCAAAAAGCACCATTCATCTACAATGAGTCTCCAGGTGCTCACGCAAATGACATTTATGCCTGACGTTCATGCCAGAGTTCACTCGTTTTCCACAGATAGTGTCCACATTATACTATACACTGGTGGTGGTGGCCAAAACGACCTCCGGAGACTGGTTATTTACCCACGACTCTATCCTGTCCCCCAAAAAATACACAATGCTACATGCAGGAGCAAGGTTTTGGCTGAGTTTACTTCTAATCTACTGGACCTACGCGCAGCTTCTGTTCTTAATGATCTGATTTTAACCCAAGGGACGGGGTCACTAGACAGAGACATAGTTAATATGCACATTCAAGACATGGAAAAGCCTGGAACAGGTGATGAAGTCATGAAGGTGTGTGTGTCAGTGGGTATTGAAGGGTGCAACACAGACTCTAGCAAGCACTACATTACTGATATGGAATCTTCAATACTTGACACAATCAAGAACAAAGAATATCTAGATAGAGATCAAATTATTTCGGTCTTGCAAAGGTTGAAAGCCAAAGGTGGTGGTGGGGTGGGGCAGTCTTCAAATATCCTGCAAGAGGCAAGCCGTGTATTGAATAAGAAAAACAAAGATCAAAATATATCGTATGAAACAAATTGGGAAGAAGATAATGTGTTTATGGGGGCCCGATTATCCCGGGAAACGGGACCAAAATCTGAGACAGAAAAATATTCGCGAGGAGGAGGAGAAGACAGTAAATATATTGTCATCCAATGGAAAGTACAAGCACTAACGAAGACCCCTCATACAATGGAACATGGCCGTGAAGAAACACAAGCCTTTGAGATGGCCAACGCAAAGCTTCCTTCCAGGATACTGCTCGTATTGAAAAATCCAAAGAACCAGAACGACCAACAGGTCCGAATATTGCTATCCGTTGTCCCTGATGCAGACAAAAGGATCATATCATACGGGAGCGCACAGTTGGAATCAACTTCTGATTTGGTAACCGAGGTTGGCGATAATTTAAAAGACGACAAGCTGAATGACGCTGACGATGATGCTGCTGGCGCTGACGCTGATGCTGACGCTGACTCTGCACGAATAGATGAAGACGACCAGCTGACTCACGATAAACGAATAGATGAAGAGGGCAAAGTGATTGAAATTGAGAAATTCAGTACAGTCGCGTCGGAGAGGAAATTGGGGAAACAAAAAGCCCCTTTTGACCCCATCAAGATGGACGAGTGCCAATTTTTGGACCTCCTGATGAAGGGAATTTATATGGCCATTGTTAACGTAGACAGAGTGTCTGTCCGTCATTTTTCAGGGGAGAATATGCGGGTCATGTGGTGTGATGTCTACGAACGAAACAAAAAGACAGGCAAGAAGTACTGGTGCACCATCTCGTCGGGGGGGCACTCCAGAACGTCAAAAGCCTAGGGGTCGGTCTGAATGCTCAGACGCAGAAACCATGAAAAAGTAGTCGCGCTCTGCCGAGTTCAGTCCAAGCGAGTAGAGGGAGTTGTACAGGGTGGCAGCTTCTTGTAGGAGTTGCTCCTGCACCAGGGCTGTGTTGAGTTTTGAATACATTTCCGTGCACTGTCGCGTGTTCTCCAGGATAAGAGAGGAAGTACAGCCCCCCCCCCCGGTTCCGGTCATGATGTGTGCCGCGATCATGCCCTTGCTCCACTGAAAGTTCGCGTGCACGCGCGCGGCCACGCGCGACATAGCATCCCACCCTGATTCCGCCGAAACCTCTGATGCCCAGTCGCGAACGAGCCCCGCGCTGGGCACGTAGGCAGGGCGGTAGTACTTGCTCACCCCCCTGGGGTCTAGCCTGTGCAGCCCGCGCAGCAGCAGCCTGTTGTATCGGGATAGCACCGGGGAGCAGGCGTCCAGACACGCCCTCCTGTTGCGCCCGTCGGTGGCACGCACTGCGGCGGCAACTTCTGCCGTCCACGTGTGGTAAAGGGTCCACAGAGATGCGCCCAATGGGATGCTGTCGAACAGGCGCCGCAGCTGTTTCGAAAGGAGGTACGTGGCCAGGAGGCGCCTGCCAGCGTCGCTCGGTTTGCACACCAGGCGAAGGGCAGGGACCCGTGGGGAGGACAGCCCACGCCTCGGGGCGCAGCATGCGAGGCGCGCAATGTGCAGGCGCACCCACGCGGGCAGCGGGGGCAGCGTAGTGCTCTTTGTCAGCATGTCCGCGACGAGAGCCTGCTCCCGGGGGTCGTGCGTGGCTCTTCCGTCGTACCACGCCCCCCGGAAAGCCCCCCAGTCGGGGTACGCAGTGCCAAACGCGCTGAACAGGAAGCTCTGCGCCCCGTCTCCCGGGACAGTGCGCATGGGTGGCTGTGGCCCCGGAACCCCTGTGGCGTATTTATAAGCGCAGCGCCCGCCACTGCATATAATGCGCGCGATACAGGACATCAACGGGAAGCGCACATGCCGCGCGTGCAAGAAGACCATGCCCCTGTGCGAGTTCAGCGAAAAGCCGCGGCGCTTCGTGTGCAAGCTCTGCCGCTCGCGCATGTACACCAGGCCGTCCACGCGGACGAAGCGGACCTGGGCGCAGAAGATGATGGCTGGTGCGCAGTGGGATGCCCGCGTGGTCTTCATGACGCCGCACAACATCCGTACGACCCAGATCCCCGACCTGCCCTACGCCGCGGGGGAGGATGCAGACTCCGCACGCGTCGTGCCCATAGACACCAGGACCGGGATCGCGTCCTACAACGGGGTGGTGGTCGACAAAGTCACCGCCAAGTTGCTCCACATGTGCGTCAGGCTCAGAGACGACGAAATGTACACCGAAATCCTGGCCGTAAAGTACCCGAAGGCCCGGGAGCCCATCGAAATAGTTGGAGTAGTGTGATTGGGTATTTAAATGGAGTGAAAAGTCGGGTTCTGTCAAACATGAGTCAGCGACTAAGGAGACCAGCGATTATGGGGATGCCTCAAACTGCAACTCCACCTGAAAATTATACATTCTTCAAGCCCAGGGAATTTAACGAAAAACGGTTGATAGCCCAGCTAGATAAGCTTCGTACAAATAGTGCAAAAAACCAATCATGGTCAATGCTTAAGAATAATCTCAATGTCTTGTGGAACTTGATAGAAAACACCCAAACTATGCTTTATTTTCAGGGGGCTGTTGAACCAACAACAGAAGAAGTTTTAGCTGTGATTGAGAAAGTTGCAAATTCTTTTCACAAGTATATAGGTGTGGAACTAGAAACAGACTTAAACACTATGCTACGTAAGGACATCTACCGTGAAGTTTCTTATTGTTCAAGGCCTTCATCCATGAGCAGGCTTTTGCTTTTGTACGCTGGTGGAAAAGACCATTGGGATCACAAAATGGTGTTCCAATATAAACACTACAATAGATATCGGCCAACGAAAAAGGAAAGGGAAGGTTCTACTGGACAAGAAAACGAAGAGGAAATGGTGACTTACTACAGATTTCGGCCATCAAGTTACCCGTCCATGGCAGCTTGTTCTGCACTTCAACATGCAATCACGAGACATACAGACAATGGGGGAAAACCAGGAAGGGCTTTGCAAACCCAATTCTCAAAGGATGCCTTTAACAAATTTATCAGTGCAGGATCTGTGATGGATTCAGCAGCTGACACTTTTTTGGGTAAATATTTCGCTCCATGAAAATCACGCGAGCATGCGCAGCATGGCGACGGCCGCTGCGAGCCTCTTTCCGTCGTGGGAGAATTTGCCGAGCGCGTCGACAAGCAGCAAGCGGGAGGGCTCGCCCATCCTGGCGAGCCAGGAGGAGCACTCGGGGTAGTTGAGCATGTACTCGGGGGGGATGGCCAGGGCAAACGCAGCGTACACAGACGTCTCGTAGACGTCCACGTCAATGCTGTACTGCACTGAGAAGTAGTCCAGGGCAACCGCCATGCTGAATGCCGAGGGCATGGGGCCCAGCGACGACCCGAGCGCGTGGATCGTCTTCGAGAGGCGCTCGCGCGCCCTCGCGGCGTGAATCTCTGTTTGTGAAATTTGAGAATAAAGGAGATCACACTCTCTCATTTTGTCTTGCATGGCGTTTGCTGTGGAGTAGGAAGGGGGGATAAGGTCACACTGTGACTCTCTACCGTTGGACCGGCTCCGGTCCTCGTAAAGGGGGACATGGGCAGAGAAAACGAGAGTCCACCCACCTTTGGCCAGCGCCGCTGCATGATCTTCCTCTGTCATGCACTCACACGCACACACTCTGATGTTGGCTGTTTTCTGCAAAAACGCCCCCATCGATTTCTCGCGTGCAGCCTTCTTGTACTTGACCATCACTGCCACTACATCGTCGCACTGGTTGTCGGGGGTATGGCAGGAATGCACCGAGAGGATGTTAGCGTGCGCATGCTTTTCCCAGAACAGGGTATCAGCTACCCCCATACTGAGGGGGGCAGAGACTAAGAAACAGATAGACGACATGTGCAATTGGTGAGCCCTACCCCTGACACTCAAATACTTTCGCGCTGCTCAGTTACTGAAACAATGCGTTGTGCGTAATGTGATACAATATCAGTGTAGCTAGACAGATGATATGAGCTGGGCGAGATGGAGCGCCCCTTGAAGCTGTCTGAGAACAGCACGTCTTGGGCGCGCGCATGGTCACACGTGACGGAATGTATGTGGTCTCCTCTACACGGATGCTCCAGTGGAAAAAAACGGATATCCTTGTGGACGTAGGGGGAGGCAAGCAGGAGCGAGCGCATGTAGACACAGAAACACTCGTACACTTTGTGTGCACAGAGGGGGGTCTGCAGGTTATCTAGCGAGCGAAACAACGCCTTTTCACTCTCGGACATCCCTTCTGTGAATTTCCTCTGTGTTTCGGGGCTACAGCGGTCAGAGGCGTGTGCGAGAACTTGCTGCAGCAGGGAGTGAGACGAGAAACACGAGGCCCCCCCCGACCCCTCCCAGGTGCCAACCATGGGCAAAGGCGGGCAGGGGACAGATGAGACTATCATGGTCAGTATTTCCAGCTTCTGCATGCCGGTATACCGTTAGCCAGACACGTGGGGCAAGGTACTGTCAACATGTTTTTATTTTTTATCACAGGTGCCACGGCCTTACGAGGGCCCGTGTGGTGCTTTCCACCAAGGCATAAAAGGGTGTGTACGCTTGAGAGAACCAAGGAAAAGCGTACACCAAACGACCAGAGAGAAAGTCAGAACCAGGTTTCACAGCACATAACCACACAAAGTATTATGGCGGTGTTGTGTATATATACTGGCCTAGTCGTAGACACATAGCATCACAGTGTAATGGTATCCGTATAGCAGTCTAGCAGTAGGAAGAGCGTCAGTAGTAGTAGTAGTACTAGTCACAGTATCAATGTATCATCACAGGCTCTGGTGTAGTAGTAGTAGTACTAGTCACAACATCAATGTATCATCACAGGCTCTGGTGTAGTAGTAGTAGTACTAGTCACAGCATAAATGTATCATCACAGGCTCTGGTGTAGTAGTAGTAGTACTAGTCACAGCATAAATGTATCATCACAGGCTCTGGTGTAGTAGTAGTAGAAGTAGTACTAGTCACAACATCCATGTATCATCACATGCTCTGGTGTACCCTGGTCTAGTAGTAGTGGACATGGTATTGTAACACTGGTATAGGTTGTAGTAGTAGAAACCCAGTACAATTATGGAGGGAGAGGGGGGTGTCAGTATGCAATACCACGGAGTCCTCCGGGTGTTAAATTGGGATATAACTACCAGACGGACGGTGACGGTTGTGTGCGACCATGATCCCTGTAAATATACATGTTGTCAAAAAAAACGAGTGGGTGGGTGGTTGGGATACCTCAAAAACACATGAGGCCATCTGCTCTTATATACTGGAAAACAGGGAATACTCATTTACATTTCACAAAGGGTTAAGAATTTATTCTATGTTTCAAAGTGTGCTAATCAATAAAACCCCCGCCAACACACATGCGATCCCAGTAGCGGCGAAGCGTGTGCGCGTGCTGCTGCTTGTCATCTTGAAGGCGTCATATTCCCCATTTCTGTGTTTGTGTGGTTGTGTTTCAACCCATGTTGCTGTTGCATTCCTCAGGTCGTTGTAATTATCTTGTTGTACTGCGCTCAGTTGGACGAGGGCGGTAATGTTTGTGGTCCAGTCGTTCGCCAGCACTCCGACGGAAGCGTCAACCATGCGTTGCGCCCACACCTGCTGCTCTGCAGGCGTTGCGTCAATCGGGATGTTGATCAGGAGGGTCTGCAACAACGTCTCTGTGAACAGGGGGTTTGTCTGGGTCCCGTTGAATGTAACCAGCAGCGTGAGGTACCCCGCCCGCTCATCGTAATCTACTGGCTGTGTTTGGAGGAGGCGGCGTCGCGAAAGCTCCCCGTTGGTGTTTTTCTTCATGTTGAACTGCACGATGTCGACAGTAACCGCGCTTGGTGCAAACTTTTTCAACCGTGTCGTGAGCCGACTCTGCATTAGGTTGCGGATCTCCAGGTCGCTCATCCCTAGTGGAACCGGGAAAGACGGGAAATCGGTTTTGAACAGTCTGTACCTCCCCGCTGGCGCGTTGTACACGTTGGCTATCTGTTGTTCCCACGAGACATCGGAGTTGATGATGGAAGGGAGCCCGCTTTCAATAGGGGATTCGGTTATCCGCTTGTACGCTTGTTCCGCCGTGTCTTCAGCCTGTGTCAGCGCGCGCATTGACTGCGTCCTCTCCCCGGTGGCCTTGTTGACTGCCATCTCCAGAATCATGCGCCGCCCCCCAGAGGCTCCCGTGGTGGGGTTCTCGTCGTCGATGGTGATGACCGCAATAAGGATCATTTTGTCTGACAGTCTCAGGATAGACTGGGCTGGAGCCCCCGTCCTCGTCACCCAGGGGTAGCCAGGGTTAATAAACCACGCCTTGTTGTATCGATCGTTGACGTTGTAGTGCTTGCGAACAAGGTTCGTGAAGTTTGCGGCATACCCTCTGCCGAACTCAGAGTTGCCGAACATGTTATCAGTCAGCCAGTCGACGTCGGCAGACTCGTCTCGCGTGTTCACGCCAGAGGCCAGAGAGTGCACTGCATATTCACTGGCGATGTTCCTGCTATCAATGTCGCGCCGGACAGCACACGACACGTCACCCACGATAACAGCAGACGCACAGACAGTGTTCACCGCTGTGGACAGCTCGACCTCAAGTGAGCCAGTTTGTGTGTTCCTCACGACAGTGTACGCTGTCCCAGCCCCCATTTTGGCTGATATGTCGTCGAATTTGGCGCTGTCGAGGAAGTGCATGGAGACCATGGAGTCGATTTCGACGTGAAACGGACTCGAAAATTGCGACGAGAATGCAGACTCTTCTCCCGCTACTGAAAGCGTGAGGAGCCCCGCTTGAAGACTCAGGGCCTGAATTTGGGCCCCGGTTTCGAGCAGGGGGTTCTCTGTCCGCAGAACGTCTGTGAACTCTGTCATCGTCGCGCCCCATTCCTCCTCTGTACCGACTGTCCCAACCGCAAGAGAAACGGCCAGGATGTCGTTTACTGTTGACGCTGCTTCAAGAGTTTCACAGAACCTGCTCACGGACAGGTACGTGACAGGAGCCTGGGCAAAGAGATTCGTGATACTGCCGCGGCCAGCCGTGTCTACCACGCTGAGATCAAAATGGATGTACAGGTTCTTGCGTTCCGTGGAGGTAAAAACAGCTTCATTCACGACGTCTTCACCAATGGGAAACCAAAACTCGATGAAACCGTTGTGGACCACCGGGTCCGCTGGGGGGTTCGTGCACAGCGCTGGCTGTATGGCACAATCCTGCTTGGCGCTCAGAGCATAGAGGCTGGGCAGGGGATTGGGAGACCCGTCCGCGACTGTGCCGTCGAAAAGCCCTGCCCCATTTGAGCTGTAGCAGGGGTTCTTCCACTGGGCAGTGTCACTTTGCTCGGGGAGTGAGGCCGCCAGTGCAAAACGCACGGATGTCAGTGGGACAAGCCCTGTGCGCAGGTTCTGGGATAGGGTCGACGGGATCACGAAGGACACCTTGACAAACTGCACGTTGTGCACTACCACGGCGTCAGTGATGACCTTGTTTTCGAAAAGCCCCACTGTGATGTATTGCAGGAAGGAGTAGTCCTGTTCAGACGTTGTCGCAAACGTGAGTGTGTCTGTCGCAACCACGGTAATCCGCGATTGTGTGGCGACTGTTGCAAGGGCAGCCGCTGGAAGCAGGGTGTAGTACGACATCCCCACAAAGAAACTGAGCTGGTACCCCCCCACTGTGTCTGTGCGCATGGCAAACTCGTTCCTGAGGTCGAAGCGGTTCAGGTGCAGCGCGATGGAGGTGGGACTCAACCTCTCCACGCGCGAGCGCGGGTAGTCCTCCAACAGTCGGCTGATGAGGAGGGCGTTTTTGTCGGTCGAGAAAAGCGTGTTTGTGTCCTTCGCCTGCACAGCGGCGTCGCAGACGCCTACCGACGAACTGATGTTGTCGGAAAAGGCCCCGATTACGTACTTGTCACTGTAGGCTCCGAGACAGCAGACAGAGGCACTCGCCATGCAGGGGTGCTTTGATATAGAAAAGGAGTCCGTTACACTATTGGCGTATGGGGGCAGGCCGGACTTTGAGATGTACGGGGACGTGAGCGTGTTAGGCATGTTCGCAGTGTAGTGCATGTTCACGACCCACTCCCATGCTGTGTCGTTGTACACGATATTGGCGACTTTCAAACCGGGAAGCACAGTGTTTACCGGTCCGAAGGCGCTGTCGACCGTTTTTATCACGGACGTTGGTTCAGTCAGAACCGATGCTGTGACTGTGTACAGGTTCTCAATCCCAGTGAGAACACTTTCTGTGTTTACACCAGCTGTCATCGCCTGCATTTCCTGGGAAGAATCAGACAAGATAACGATGTCGATCTGCACCCCCTCCTCCGACTGCAAAAGACGGCGCTGTTGTGGCGCACTGTACAGTGTGGCTTCTATGATAATGTCTGAGCGTTCTGTGCCCGCAGGCAGAACGCCCGGCTGCATTAGTGCGTCGATGGTGCTAGTCTCTGAAAACGAGCTGAAACTGAGCCCCCTTGCGAGAATGGTCATAGAGGTCTCGTAGACGTAGACATCACAGCGTGTAACGCCGTCTCCAACCATCCCTGGTGGGCACTGGCACTCGAACCCGGGGGAGGTTGCAGTGCCGTCGTAATTCATGCACACTGCCTTTCCAGCACATGGCCCGGGTTCGGCACTGCATTCGTTCACGTCATGCAGTGTACAGTCAGGCCAGACAACATACAGTGGGTTCCCACTCCCCTGCCCAAAGCAAGAGCACGTTCTCTGCAGTGTGATTGGGTTCACACGCGTAGGGCAGCACTCGCTCCGTGCCAGCTCTGTGTCCGTGCACACCCACTCGTCTCCACTGGAACACCCGCAAGGGTCTTCGAACTTGCAGCTGGCGTCACAACCGTCCCCATCAAACACGTTTCCGTCGTCACATTCCTCGAGCGCCTCCAGTGCACCATTCCCGCAACCTGTACCAAAAAATGAAAGAACGTCAGATGCGGCACATTGGGCGAACGTCCAAAGAAAGTGTGCAACTTAGATCTATACTGCAGAGAGTTCGTAACGCACCCTTTAAATACTGTGGTAGGGAAAAGCAACGCCGCACAGGAAGAAAACACGATAACGTTGCAGGCCAGCGCACTAAAAACCGCGCCCGAGAGAGACAAGACGAGAACCGAACACGCAGAGGCTGCTATGATCTCACACAACACCAGCGCATCCAGTGCGGTGCCACTGGCTTTGCCCACCCGAACAATCCACGCCTGGATATTGTTGCAGAAAAGGCGGTACTCCATACAGCCGGAGGCTATTGTGGCAGCTGTGAGCAAGTAGGAGTTCCTTATGCCAGAGGCAAGGATGAAGACATGCCATAGGACCCCAGCGAGGGTCTCTGCGCGGTCGTTTCCGATAAACGAGAGCATGCAGAGGGCAGCATATGTGACGAGCTCGCGGACGACATTGTGTTGGTGGGGGAGGGGGGGTGCCCCCGAGTTACCCCCATGTTGTGATGATGATACTGCAGCCAGAACACTGAAAATGACGGAGGCCGCAAACGCCCTTTTCGCACCCCACCCCTTGCCCCCCCCGGAGCCAAACACTGCAGAATCTTGGTAAGCAGTCCCCATGAAAACCGCAACGGGTAGCAACAAAACGTACCCTTTGACCCTCGCGAGTAACACCAGCGTGCAGGTCGTGTTCATCAGAGACTGCAGGTTGCGCCCCTTAAAACGCGCCATGCATTGCGCCGCTGCACACGCCAGGAGAACCACCCAAACTACGGCGCCGCTGGGTGCAGAGAGCGCAGCGCATGCGGTTGCTGCATAAAGCCCCGTGTAATGGATACGCATGACACAAAAAAAAAATACGTGTACCATATATTAGTATTGCCTCACTGCACACCACCACGTGATGAAAGGGATGAAAAAAAGGCAGAAGACGGCAGATGTGTTGACTGAGATAATATGGAAGTCCAAGGTAAGCGCCTATGCACGTGTGTGTGTCCGGTTTTGGTGAAGGTGTTGACTGGATTCACAGAACACAGGTACCAAACACGTCGTAAAAGTGGGCCCCGCTGAGGGTGACACTGATATGTGTGCGATTGCATGTGACGCCATTGAGCACGCCACATTGGACTGGCTTGGGGACAAGAACCAGCTCTACTTCACAGGCAACGAACGGGTAAAAAAAGCGACACTGCAATGCGGACATGGGTTCGCACTCATGCAGCTGGCGTACCATTTTTCCAAAAACAACATGCGGTGCCCTGTTTGCCGCCACGGGGAAGACATCCCAATGAACGTGATGTCGCTACCGGCGCACCTCAGAGAGCCCTTCCGCAAACACATTGCAGAGTCGCGCGAGAGCGAGGCGAGAATAGATGCCGAAGGTGAGAACGCCGTGTGCCCCCCCCCCCCC
>Ga0209223_10002585_pt1 | contig 17972 bp, 14 predicted proteins | sample COG_06_FD_184750 | JGI IMG/M metagenome (GOLD analysis project Ga0209223, IMG submission 184750) | Pelagic Microbial community sample from North Sea - COGITO 998_met_06 (SPAdes) (version 2) | ecosystem: Environmental > Aquatic > Marine > Neritic zone/Coastal water | place: Helgoland, sampling...
CTGTTTTTAATTGTCCTCTATATGGACGAACTAAATGCACCAATTCATTAAAAGGCTCAATCCTTCCGTCAAAAGCTTCTAAAGATATTGCACCAATTAAATCTGCTAAATAGGAAAGTTTGTGTGCTTTTAGAAGGTTGTAAATTCCATATGCACTCATAAACTGAGTTCCATTTAACAAGGCCAATCCTTCTTTCGATTGTAAATTTATTTTCGCCCAACCAAATTGTTGTAAGATTTCTTCTCCTGTTAATCGCTCTCCATTATAATTTACTTCTCCCATTCCAATTAAAGGCAAAGCTAAATGAGCTAAAGGAGATAAATCACCCGAAGCTCCCAATGAACCTTGCTCATACACTACTGGAAAAACATCATTATTGTAGAAGTCAATCAAACGATTTACAGTATCTAATTGCACTCCTGAATGACCATAGTTTAAGGATTGAATTTTAAACAGCAACATCAGTTTTACAATCTCTTGTGGAACCTCATCTCCTGTACCACAAGCATGACTCATTACTAAGTTTTCTTGTAGTTTTTGTAGATTTTCTCCTTTAATCTTTACATTATACAAAGCACCGAAACCTGTATTAATACCGTAAATAGGTTTCGATACAGACTTCATTTTTTCATCTAAATAGGCTCTACATTTTTCAATTCTTGCAACAGCATCATGAGACAACGACAATTTTTTATCACTATTAATAATGCCATGTATCATCGATAAATCCAACGGGTTGGAATCTATAGAATGTAATAAGTTCATAAAGGTTGTTTGTTATTGTAAAAGTCAACATTCGACATTGATTATGCAACAAAATTTAACAATTTTTCTAATCAAATAGTTTTTATCTTTGGCATTTAAAAATAAAACTTCATGAAGAAATTAGGGATATTGCTATTGATAATTATGACTTTGAATTCCTGTCAGTCTAATCAGCCTAAAGACTATATAAGTATTTCAGGTAAACTAGAAAATAACGTTGACAGCATTCTAGTAATTACAGGACCTAATTTAAAAAAGGAAATAAAAATTGAAAAAGATGGTACGTTTAAGGATACTATAAAAATCTTAAAAACTGGTTTCTTTTCATTGACAAGTGGTTTAAAAAATAGAGGTTTTTTACATTTAAAAAATGGCTATAACTTAACCTTTACTGGAGATTCAAATAATTTTTATACAAGCTTTCAGTTTGATGGTAATGATGAAGGATCTGACAGTAACAACTTAATGGTAAGCAGGTTGCATTTTGGTCAAAAGTTTGGTAGCGGAAGAGATGTTGTAGCCTTAGAAAAGGCTGCATTCTTAAAAAAAGTTGATAATTACGAGAAAGGATTGGATAGTATCAATAGAGTATACGGTAATGCAAATAGTGAGATGATCGGCACCATAGTTCAACAAGATCAAGCTTTCTTTAAAAGAATGAAAGATACGTATGATAAAATGCATGATGCTGTTGTAGAACAAATTGCTAAAGAAGCGAGGCTTGAAAAAGGAAAAATGGCTCCTGAGTTTAACAATTATGTAGACTATAAAGGTGGAAAAAAATCGCTGAAAGATTTTAGAGGTAATTATGTATATATCGATGTTTGGGCTACTTGGTGTAAGCCTTGCATTGCTCAGATCCCGTTTTTAAAACAATTGGAGGAAGAGTATAAAGGAAAAAACTTAAAAATTGTAAGTATTTCAACTGATGAAGAAAGACGCTCTGGTGGAAGTTGGGAGAAAGCAAAAAGTAAATGGATGAAAATGGTAAAAGAAAAAAATCTTGGAGGAACACAATTGTGGGCTGGTAAAGATGAACAGCGTTTCGCTCAAGACTATTTGATCAATGGTATTCCGAGATTCATATTAATAGATCCAGAAGGTAAAATTGTTGATGCGAATGCTCCAAGACCCTTTGATCCAAAAATAAAAGAGTATTTTAATACTTTATTAAAGTAAAATAAAAAATTCTATTCTTTATACACACCCATCTGAGCATACTTATCCATTCTAGATGATACTAGATCAGTATCAGAAAGATCTTTTAATTCAGTAAAAGCATCTACAATTGTGTTCTTAACTTGTTCAAATGCTTGTTCTCTGTTAGAATGTGCTCCACCAATAGGTTCTTTGATAATTCCGTCTATTAGTTTAAGTCTTTTCATGTCTTCACCAGTCAATTTCAAAGCCTCAGCAGCTTGCTCTTTGTACTCCCAACTACGCCATAAAATTGATGAACAAGATTCAGGAGATATTACTGTGTACCAAGTATTCTCCATCATATACACTCTATCTCCAACTCCAATACCTAAGGCACCTCCAGAAGCTCCTTCACCAATAACAATAGTTATAATTGGAGTTTTTAAACGAGTCATTTCAAAAATGTTTCTTGCAATTGCTTCTCCTTGTCCTCTTTCTTCAGCTTCTAACCCAGGATAAGCACCAGGCGTATCTAATAATGTAACCACAGGGATTCCAAACTTCTCAGCCATTTTCATCAAACGCAGCGCTTTTCTATACCCTTCAGGGTTTGCCATTCCAAAATTTCGATACTGGCGCGTCTTTGTATTATATCCTTTTTGTTGACCAATAAACATAAATGATTGATCTCCAATTTTTCCTAACCCACCAATCATTGCCTTATCATCTTTTACATTTCTATCACCATGTAACTCCATGAAAGTATCTCCACATATGGCATTAATATAATCTAAAGTATACGGTCTATTAGGATGTCTAGACAATTGAACTCTTTGCCAAGGCGTTAGGTTCTTATATAATTCCTTTTTTGTTTTTTCTAATTTCTTTTCAATTTTCTTACAGGTAGCGGCAACATCAATATCGCTATCCTTACCTATTTCAAAACATTTCTCTAACTGCTCCTCTAATTCTTTGATAGGTAGTTCAAAATCTAAATACTCCATAGTTTAGTAGTTTGTTCTTAATAAAATCGATAGATAAAAAATCGAATATTTATGACTACAAACTTACTACAAAAAAAGTTTCATTTTACAATGATCTTTATTTTTTTACCTGTTTTAGGTTGGTTTCTTTTTGAGTAATCTTTTTCATATTCTTGAGAACCCCATTGAGAAGAACTACAAAGAGAACAATAAATGATCCTAAATAAAACTCAGAATTCATTTCCTCTTTTTCTCCAAAAATCAACAATGCTAAGATAATTGCATAAACTGGTTCTAAATTAACCGTTAGCATAACGGTATAAGGTGTAAGGTGCTTCATTACATTTACAGAAACAATGAATGCAAATGCTGTACAAATACTACTTAAAATAAATAAGTAAATCCAATCCATTTCTTTCAAAATGAAAAAATCTAGGGTAAATGCCCCTGTTAAAAATAGGAAAATAGTAATAAACACACTTCCGAAAAATAGCTGATATAAAGAAATTAATTCAGCATCATGTTTCTTTACAAACAATCCATTAAATACAGAAAACAAAGCTCCTAAAAAAGAAGATATTAGAGCATATACAATTCCCATCGTATACTGTGACTCAAAACTAAAGATAATATACAATCCTCCAACGACCATTAACCCTAATAAAATCTCTATCAATTTTATTTTTCTTTTAAAGAAAAAAGGTTCTATAAAAGATGTAAAAAAAGCTCCAGTACTCATGGTAACCAATGCAACCGAAACGTTTGATACTTTAATTGCTTTGAAAAAAGTAATCCAATGCAAGGCAATAATAATTCCAGAAAAGAAAAATTTTAATAAAGTTTTTCTGTCAATTTGAAATGATCTTTTTCTAAGAAGAAAATAAACAACTATAAATATTGACGCCAGTAGCATTCTATACCAAACCAAAGGAATTGCATCAATAGAAATTAGAGCTCCAAGAATTGCTGTAAATCCCCAAATAAAAACAACAAAGTGTAAGTACAGATAATTTTTAAGTTTATTTCCTAGCATTGAGATAAAGGTATAATGCTAAACATCCAAATACAATATTTGGGACCCATACATAAATAAGTGAGTTAGCTCCAGCAACAGCTCCCATAACCTCAACCACTTTTAGGAAGAAGACATAAATGAACATAACACCAATTCCTATTGCTAAATTAACCCCAATACCTCCTCTTCTCTTTTTAAATGCTAGAGCCACAGCAATAATAGTAAGGATGTAGGATGATATAGGAAGGCTTGTTCTTTTGTAAAGTTCTACTAGATATGCATTCAAATTTTTAACTCCTCTTTTTTTAGAAATTTTGATAAAAGCCATCAATTCATCTGAAGGCATCTCTTGAGCTAAAGCAGATTTAAAAAGAAAATCTCTAGGAGTAAATGCAAAAACAGTATCTAAATTTTTTCCTGAAAAAATACTATCTCTCTTATTGTAAATCTTTCTCAATTTATAATTTTGCAAACGAAAGAAACTGACACTGTCCTTTTCTATCCATCTTATATTATCTGATGTTAATTTTTGAACTAATTTTATCCCATCATAATTTTCAATTGCAAAATATAATCCTCTAGAGGATTGAAAATTATAGCTATTTAGATACATATAGGTACTATCATTTATCTGCAAACTAAAATTCCTAACATATCTATCCGTATTTTTCTTATGTCTACTAGTTAGGTATTCTTTTTCGAATTTTTTTCTCACTTTGCTACTGTTAGGCACCACAAAATGATTCATTACCAAGGCAAACACAGTAATAAGTGTCGCTCCAATTATGTAAGGATACAAGAATCGAGTAAATGAAATTCTAGCATTTGTCATGGCTACAATTTCAGTATTATTAGAAAGTTTTGATGTAAACAATATAACCGCTATAAAAAGTGCTAACGGCATGAATGTATTCATGTAATAGATAATAAAATTCTTATAGTATTCATCTATAATTTGCATAACACCAAGATCACTATGCGCTAAAAACTTGTCCACTTTTTCAGAGATATCAATAGCTACAGCTATTGGAATCAATATCAGCATGGTAAACAGAAAAGTTACCAAGTATCTCTTTAATATGTACCTGTCAAGAATTTTCACTACAAACGTTTATTCATTTGATTCACCATTTTATTTTTCCATTCTGTAAAATCACCATCTATAATGTGTTTTCTAGCTTCTCTAGTTAGCCAAAGATAAAAACCTAAATTATGAATCGATGCTATTTGTTTTCCAAGTAATTCTTTAGATGCAAATAAATGCCTTAAATAAGCTTTACTATATGAAGTATCTACAAAAGTGATTCCCATTTCATCAATAGCAGAGAAATCATTTTCCCATTTTTTATTTTTAATATTGATTGTTCCATGAGCTGTAAACAGCATCCCATTTCTGGCATTCCTTGTTGGCATCACACAGTCAAACATGTCTACTCCTAAAGCTATATTTTCTAAAATATTAATTGGAGTTCCCACTCCCATCAAATATCTCGGCTTATCTTCTGGTAGAATTTCACAAACAATCTCTGTCATTGCATACAATTCTTCTGCTGGCTCACCTACAGACAATCCTCCAATAGCATTGGCTTCTGCCCCTACTGAAGCGATAAACTCTGCTGATTGTTTTCTTAAATCTTTGTATGTACTTCCTTGAACAATTGGGAAAAACGTCTGATTATAATCGTATTTTAAAGGTGTTTTCTCTAAATGATTGAGACAGCGTTTTAACCAGCGATGCGTCATATGCATCGATCGTTTCGCATAATTATACTCACATGGATAGGGTGTACATTCATCAAACGCCATAATAATATCGGCTCCAATACTTCGCTGAATTTCCATCACATTTTCTGGAGTAAAAAAATGTGTAGAACCATCAATATGGCTTTTAAACTTTACTCCTTCTTCATTGATCTTTCTTCTTCCCGATAATGAATACACTTGGTATCCACCACTGTCAGTTAAAATATTTCGATCCCAGTTCATAAACTTATGCAAACCTCCGGCTTGTTCTATGATACTTGTTTGCGGTCTTAGATATAAGTGATATGTATTTCCTAATATAATATCAGGATTAATCTCATCTTTCAATTCAGATTGATGCACACCTTTTACTGTTCCAACTGTTCCAACTGGCATAAAGATTGGAGTTTCAATCACTCCATGATCTGTAGTGATTTTTCCAGCTCTAGCTTTACTTTGAGGATCTTTCTTTTCTAGTTCAAATTTCATCGGGAGCAAAGATACATAAATCGAGAGTTGACATACTCTAAAAGATTCTTAAGGTTTTCTTCTTTTATAGTTGGATTGATTTCGCTTACGCCCGAAGTTTTTCTTCTTATTTTGATCTTTTGAAGCTTCTTCGGTTTTAGATGATGAAGTTATTAATAGATTGATTGTCTCTATTTCTTTATTTGTAAGCTCTCTCCAGTCGCCATATTTTAGACCCTCTAAGCTCACATTCATAATTCTAGTCCGTTTTAATTTGGTTACTTCATAGTCTAAATACTCACACATTCTTCTAATCTGACGATTCAATCCTTGTGTAAGAGTAATCTTAAAAACATAGTTACTTACTTTCTCTACGTTGCATTTTTTTGTAACGGTACCAAGAATTGGAATTCCATTGCTCATTTTTTTAATAAAATCATCAGAAATAATTGTATCAACAGTAACAACATATTCTTTTTCATGATTATTTCCAGCACGCAAAATTTTATTGACAATGTCTCCATCATTTGTTAAAAAAATCAATCCTTCAGAAGGCTTATCCAATCTTCCTATAGGAAATAATCGTTGTGGATGATTGATATACTTTACAATGTTTTTTTTCTCCTTAGAATCAGTTGTAGATACGATTCCTACAGGTTTATTCAGAGCTATATATAATGTCTTTGGTTTAGCTTTCAATGGCTTTCCATCTATCTTCACTTCATCTCCATCAAAAACACGATTTCCTAATTGAGTAATCTTTCCATTAATGGTTACTCTACCTTCAATAATTAATTTTTCAGCATCTCTCCGTGAACAAATCCCTGTAGAACTGATAAATTTATTAAGGTTTATGGAATCTTGATTGTGTGACAAATTATCTTGATATATATAATTCATAAATATAAAGCATAAAATATAGTCACAAATAAAATATTTTATAGTCTTTTCTAAAACTATTTAGTCACATTAACTAACAAAAAATGGAATTCTACTTAAATAATAAATCAATGAATCATATGAAAATCATAAAAATGCCATTAATTATGATCTTATTGGCACTATTATTAGTCTTCAATCTTAATTCCGAAGCTCAAACAAAAACAAACATTATTACTAACACATATAAAATCAAAATAGATAAAAATTCTAGAAACATTGCAAAAATTGAATCTACGTTAATTTTAAAAGATAGTACTATTAAAATGGCTTCTTGGGGGCATCCTTGGTTGAAACATGGTTGGGCCACATTTGTAAAGAAATTAAAAATAAAAACAGATACTGGACGAATACTTTCATATTCAACCGTGGACAAAGATGGCTGGGGGAAATGGAAAGTTTTAGCCCCAAATGGGACAAAGCTACATCTTAGCTATGAAGTGCATTTTGATCATAAAGACCATGATTGGAACCCTGCTGGAGGGATAGACTCAAGACCAGAGGTAACTGACGATGCACTCTTTTTAGTTAGTAAAGCGTTGTTTATTTATTCTTCAGGTGTAAAGAATGCTAAAATTAAATTTAATATCCCATCGAGCTGGGAAATAGCTACCAGTTGGAAAAAAGATGAAAAAGGTTTTTATTTTGCAGATTCATGGATAAGCTTGGTAAATAACGCATTGGTATTAGGTGACTTTGATAAAAAAGTTGTGACTAATGGACAAATGAACTTAATATTTGCTATCGATAAAAATCTTAGCAAACATAAACAGCGATTTATAGATTTGATGCAAAAACAATTAAACGCATTTAGCAAAATTTTCGACGGAACTCCTAATAGGAATTATTTAATAGCACTTAGAAAGGCCGATGAAGATGACGGGGAGAGTTTTCAGGATAGCTTTAATCAAGTTCTTACTGATAATAGAATAGAAGACCGCTATATTATTTGGGCTAACACAATGGCGCACGAAATGTTCCATTATTGGAATGGAAACTATTCTATTGCTGGAAAATCTGAAGATGTACATTGGTTTACCGAAGGGTTTACAGAGTATTATTCGGGTTTATCGCTCATGAGGACAGGTGTTATTCCAGAAGATATTTATCTAAAAAAAATGGAGCGATTCCTCTCTCGCTATATAGTTACAAAGAAAATGTGGCCTGTCGACCAGGTAAGTTTAGTTGATGCAGGTAAAGAAAAAGCTAAAAATTGGCTTTTAATCTATGGAGGGGGAGCAACAATGGCTTTTGCATTAGATATTGAAATTAGAACTCTGACAAACAATAACAAAAGCTTGGATGATGTCATGTTATTGGTGAAAACCAAATATGGAGATAATCATATAAAAATAACAACAGCAAATATTATGGAGGCTGTTAATGAAGCAAGTGGAGAAGATTTTACTGAGTTTTTTAAAAAATATATTTATGGAAAGGAAGATGTATTGAAAATAGAGGACATTGTATCTAAGGCAGGATTGAACTTTGATCAATTTTCAGATGAGGTCTATTTGTCAAGAAAAAAGACAAACAAGAAGGTCTTATTTGATAAGATGATTGGTCAACAAAAATAATATGTTTTATATAAATGGTTGGTGAAAATTGTCAATGAAAAGGGGCTTGAAATTTCATTCAAACTCCTTAATATTAACATAACTATAATAAGGAAAGACTAGTAGATTTCAATTATCTAGCACTGCAAAACAACATTATTATGAATCGAATAATATTCTGCTTTTTATTATTTTTTATGAATTGCCTTTTTAGCTGCGACCAAATTTCTAAAAACGAGTCAATCGCAATTATTGATGTGAACATAATCCCCATGGATTCTGAAAGGGTTTTAAAATCTCAGACCCTTATCATTCAAGGAGATAAAATTATCAAAATTGGTTCGTCTTCTACGGTTGAGATTCCTAAGAACGCTCAAATAATTGATGGGAAAAATAAATTTTTAATCCCTGGCCTAATGGATATGCATGTTCATTTTGAAGAACCTGACTTAATGGTCTATCTCTCAAATGGAGTAACCACAATAAGGAATTTAAATGGAGATAAAACACATTTAAAGCTAAGAGAAAAAGTCAACCTAGGAAAGTTAGAAGGCCCAAGAATTTATACTTCTGGACCATTAATTTGTGGGACTAAAACAAAATGGGAGATAAAAGTAGTGCCAAAATCTCAAGAAAAAGTAAGAGAAATTGTTAAAGAACAAAAGGAACTGGGATATGATTTTATTAAGGTCTACGATGGGCTTTCAAGTGAAATTTATCAGGCTCTTATGGAAGAGGCTAAGGAACAAAACATCAAAGTAGTTGGCCACATTCCTAATGCAGTAGGGCTAAAAGGAGTCCTAAATGCAGGGCAGACTTCCATTGAACATGTTGAAAAAATAGTAAAGGATTATTTCGGGGTTGAATACAGTCCTCAAAAAATAACTGAAGTTGCAGAAATGGTTAAATCTTCTCGCTCTTTTGTTTGCCCTACTTTAGCCTTGCAAGAAGTGTTTTATTTGAATAGCCAAGGAGAGTTTAAACAGAAGTTAAAAAACTCTGAAATGGCCTATGTAGATTCTGAAATAATGTCTTGGTGGAAAAGCCAAACTTCACCTCAAAATAATAGTCCTTCTTTAAATAAAGAATATGAAGACTTTTACAACTTTCAATTAAAACTTACAAAATCTTTATTCGACTCGAATATTCCTCTTCTTGCTGGAACCGATGCTCCAAACCTTGGGATGGTTCCTGGATTTTCAATCCATGAAGAATTGAGGAATATGGTAATGGCTGGATTGAGTCCATATCAAGCAATAAAGACAGCCACTATTAACGCAGCGACCTTTCTTGGAAGCGAAAACGAAAACGGAACAATAAAAGAAGGGATGATTGCTGACTTGGTTTTATTGAAAAAAAACCCTTTACTTAATATTTCTAATACCAAATCTTCTGTTGGCACTATGGTTAAGGGTAAATGGTACACAAAGCAAAGATTATATTCAAATATTAACAATAAATTTAAAAATGAATGATTAACTATTCAAGCTATAAAACAAGTAAAATAAAAACCTATGATGCTAGCATCTTAAACTGTAGCGAAGGCTGGGGCTTTAAATAATATGTAAACTCAACTCCTTTATCAATAATAGGCTTGTGTATTGGAATTTCTAAGGCCAATGTTAATGACGATTCACTTCTTGTTAAGACGAAGTCTTTATAGATTTGTACTTCTGTATCTAAAACAATACTATAATATTGATCCGCATTTTTTAAACTTACGAATGTAGATAGGAATTGCTCTGGTAGTGAATTTCTTTTTTTAGTAGATGCTAAGACTTTTCGTGTATCAAAAACTGTGGCTCCAAAAGTTTCTTCATCGTTCACTTTAAAATTTAACTTTATCACTACGTTTTCAGGAACTATGGTTGTTTCTTTTGATACTTGTGGTAGTAAATTCCATAGAATAGGAACATAACATTCTCTGTGTAACAGAGCATCTAATGTTTCACTGAATAAAATATGATATTTCTCTGGATTTGGAATTTTAAACGTAATCGCATCAGCTAAATGATACTCTTGAACATAATTTTCCAAATCTAATTTTTGGATGAGTTCTTTTGCTGTATCTAAAGATTTCGGATTGATTTCTAGTAATGAAAACTGAACTTCTTCTGATTGAAATAGTGGTGCCACCATGGTAACAAAAGGAGCGAAAGGTCCGCAGCCAGCATAAAATATATGAATAGTTTCTTGCGGAAATTCTTTTTGTTTGTCTTTAATGGATTGAACAAAACCCCTTAGAAACTTTGTTGTTCGTTTATAATCCAGCAAACATTCAGCTGCATGGTTTAAAGACAGTGCTTGTCCTGTCTCACCTGGCAAACAAGCTAAATGCTCTAAATCTACATCTTTACCATAAATACCTGTTAAATTCTGAAAACAAGAATTGATTTCATTAATAATTTCTTGTGCATCTAGATCAACTATTTCTTTATTCAATAATTTAACAGACAGGCTTTTTAATTGTTGTGGATTAATTTTTGTTTCCATAGATCTCTAATTTGTATCGAATATTTTAACTTAAACAATTATTGTTGCTAAAATAATTGATTGAACGCTAGTTTCTATAGGTATTTATACGTGTAATCAAATTGTAAAAAAGTTCTAGAAAAAACAAAACCCAAAACTTTCGTTTCGGGTTTCTTTAGCGGAGAAAGAGGGATTCGAACCCCCGGACCTGTTACAGTCAACAGTTTTCAAGACTGCCGCATTCGACCACTCTGCCATTTCTCCGGTCGCACTATCATTTTCTGATAGCGGGTGCAAATATAGAAAGCTTTTTCGTTTTGTAAAAGCATTTTTTTGTTTTTTAAAAGGTTTATTTTCTCTCTCCTTTTTAGATTTTGTAATACTTTTACAATCCATGGATTCAAACATCTTAGATTATATCTTTCTAGTCGTTGTTGGACTCATCGCAGGAGCCATTAATATTCTTGCAGGTGGTGGTTCCCTACTAACCTTACCAATGCTTATTTTTTTAGGATTACCACCTAATATTGCCAATGGAACTAACAGAATTGCTATTATTATTCAAAACATTTTTGCAGTAAAAGGATTTCAAAGTAAAGGAGTTACTGCATTTCCATATAGTATATATTTAGCAATCTCAGCTTTATTAGGGGCAATTATTGGAGCTTCTTTGGCTGTAGATATTAAAGGAGAGACTTTTAATAAGATTCTAGGAGTCATTATGGTAATTCTTGTTATCTATATGATTTTTAATCGAAAAACTTCCTCTAAAGGTCTCTTAGAAAGGATTACGGGAAAACATTTTTGGCTTGGAATTATCGCTTTTTTCTTTGTAGGTATTTATGGTGGATTTATTCAAGCTGGAGTCGGCTTTATTATGCTGTTGTTTCTATCGAGTATCAATCAGTATTCTTTAGTAAAAAGTAATGCTATTAAAGTCTTTGTAGCTTTAATATACTCTATTGCTGCAGTAGTAGTTTTTGCTTACAATGACGCGATCAACTGGAAATATGGATTCATCCTTTCTTTAGGAAATGCAACTGGCGCTTGGATAGCAAGCAGATGGTCTGTAAATAAAGGAGATGGTTTTATCAAAAAAGTTTTAATTATCGTGGTTTTAGCTATGGCAGTGAAGCTGTGGTTTCCTGATTTTTACACTATCTTAGCCAATCAATTTTTAGACCTTTTTTAATGGCTTTTAATTCATTTGGAAATTTATTAAAGTTGACCACTTTTGGTGAGTCTCATGGAATTGCTATAGGAGGAATTATTGACGGTTTCCCTGCTGGTGTTGAAGTTGATTTAGATGCCATTCAAGCAGAATTAGATCGAAGAAAACCAGGGCAATCTAAAATAGTTACTCAACGTAAAGAACCTGATACGGTTGAATTCCTCTCTGGAATCTTTGAAGGGAAATCAACAGGAACTTCGATTGGATTTGTCATTAAAAATACGAATCAAAAATCCAAAGATTATTCACATAATACTGATGTTTATCGACCATCTCATGCTGATTTTACTTATGATAAGAAATATGGAATCAGAGATTATCGTGGTGGAGGTCGTTCCTCTGCAAGAGAAACTGCCAATTGGGTGGTTGCTGGAGCCTTGGCAAAACAATTGATTTCGCATATTTCTATCAATGCTTATACTTCATCAGTTGGTGAAATTGAGATGCCTCAAGATTATGGTCATTTAGACTTTTCAAAAACAGAATCCAACATTGTTCGTTGTCCTGACTCAGGAATGGCTGAGAAAATGATCAACAAAATCAAAGAGATTCGTAAGGAAGGAGATACGATTGGAGGAACTATCACTTGTGTTGCTCAAAATATTCCAGTTGGATTGGGTGAACCTATCTTCCATAAATTGCACGCGCAATTAGGGAATGCTATGTTGTCATTAAATGCTGTAAAAGGTTTTGAATTTGGAAGTGGTTTTAAAGGAACCAAAATAAAAGGAAGTCAGCACAATGACATCTTTAATGCAGATGGTTCTACACAAACCAATCTTTCAGGTGGAATTCAAGGTGGTATTAGCAACGGAATGGATATTTATTTTCGTGTGGCTTTTAAACCAGTTGCCACCATTATGCAAAATCAAGACACTATTAATTCTAAAGGTGAAGAGACAGAAATTATGGGAAAAGGTCGCCATGACCCTTGTGTTGTCCCTAGAGCTGTTCCTATTATAGAAGCTTTAACGGCATTGGTTTTAGCTGATTTTTATCTACTTAATAAAACGAGAAAGGTATAAAAGTCACCTACACCTGTTTAAACTTATCAACATCCTTTCTTTTTTCATTTTTCTGATGTAACTTTAGTATTTCAAACTTTGAGAATCGAACTTCTATTGTGTTCTCGTTTGTATTTCTAACTTTTTTACTGAATTACTTATGAAAACTATCAAAGGACGTGGTGCGCAACTCAACACCCACAATCGATTTTTACAACATGAATATATTATTCGTGACGACTTCTTAAATTACTGCGAAGCTGAAAATGAAAGCGCAGATTCTAATAAGACTTCTTATTTAGAAATATTTCCCAAAACAATTATCAATAAAGTAACCAGTCCAGATATTGGATTGATGTATTCCATGAATCCATATCAGGGTTGTGAGCATGGATGTATCTATTGTTATGCAAGAAATACTCACGAGTATTGGGGGTATTCTGCTGGATTGGATTTTGAAAGAAAAATTTTATATAAAGCCAATGCTGCTGAATTACTTGAGCAAAAATTAAAAAGTAGAAATTGGAAGCCTGTGGGAATTATGTTTTCTGGAAATACAGATTGTTATCAGCCCATTGAAAAGAAATTAGAAATCACTCGAAGTATGCTAAAGGTGTTGTTTAAACTAAAACATCCCTGTAGTATAATTACCAAAAATGCCTTGATTTTAAGAGTTTTAGACATCCTTAAAGAGATGGCTTCATTGAATTTAATCCATGTGAATATTTCTATTACATCTTTATCTGAAGAGACACGTAGAACCTTAGAGCCAAGAACAGCATCCATTAAAAAACGATTGGAAACTGTAAAGATCCTCTCCGAAAACGGAATTCCTGTCAATGTAATGATGGCCCCTATTATTCCCGCAATTAACAATCATGAAATTTTAAAGTTAGCAAAAACTGTTGCCGGTTTAGGAGCTAAATCTATCGCTTACACTATTGTGAGATTGAATGGTGCCGTTGGTAAAATCTTTACAGATTGGGTTCGTAAAACCTATCCAAACAGAGCTGATAAAATTCTACATCAAATTGAAGATTGTCATAATGGGAGTTTAAACGACAGTCGATTTGGAGCACGGATGCGAGGAGAGGGTAAATTTGCAGAACAGATTAAAGCACAGTTCACATTGGCTAGAAAACTCTATTTAAAAAATGTTGAATACCCAACATTAGATTTTAACTTGTTTAACAAACACCAAACCAATCAAATGAGTTTGTTTTAAAGAGTAAAGTATTGTAATTTAAATCTATCTCTTTGATTACTATTAATTTGCTTTGAAAAGATTTTTTACAGTCTTTATCTCCCTTTTATTTTATCAGCTTTTCCTTTTAGTTTGTTTTCAGAGATAAGCCTTACAAAGAGAAGTTAAAAATTACTATGAGCAAAAAAGTTGAAAAATATAATCATATTCTTTTCTTTTTAATAAAAAATTGGTAGTATAAAAACCTAAAATAAAAATTAAGCATAAGTACTTGTTATAATAAAAATATTATCTGATAACTTTATATCATTAATTAATCAGTTAATTAAATCACTAATATTATGGGATACTCAGGAGAAAAAAAATTCACAATCTATAATGATCGTAATGAAGACATTTTACAATTTCGATTAACTCACTTTATGAATGGAGAAGATAATGAAGTTAAAAATAAAGTCGTAACTAAAGATGTATTTAAAAATAATGAGAGTTTTGCAGAGATTTTTGAATCTGTATCAGGTAGAGACGATCAATGGTTTATCCAGTTTAACACATTGGAAAAAGGATGTAAAATGACCAAGTCTTTAACTGCAAACATGGGAAAAGAAAAGGATGATTTTAAAATACGTATAGAATTTGACAGTCTAGTAATTACATGGAGTGAAAAAGGAAAAACTTCCTCTAAAAAAATAGATATTAAAAGAGTAAGCAAAATTATGGACTAACTACTTTTATTCAACATTAGTTACTAAAACTAAATCTTTATATCAAATTATTTTGTAGTCATTATTTCTATATAGTTTGTCACAAAAAAACCCGAAACTTTAAGTTTCGGGTTTTTTATTTATGCTTCACCTGTCGGTCCAAAATTTAATGGAATTGGAGGCTGCTCATAATCTTTAATTTCACCATGGGCTTGTTCAAACTTTTTTACATTATCAGCCAATGCTTTTGTTAACCTTTTAGCATGCTGTGGAGTCAAGATAATTCTCGATTTCACTTTTGCTTTTGGAACACCTGGCATAATATTGATAAAATCAACGATGAATTCAGAAACAGAATGGTTAATAATTGCCAAATTGGAATAAGTTCCATCTGCAACTTGCTCGTCCAATTCAATGTTTATTTGTCCCTCTTTGTTTTGATTTTCGTCCATGCGAATTTTTACTTAAAGCTTTGTTCGATTTCTTCTTTAGGGCCAACAATTAAATGGTCGTAAGCTCTCATACCAGTACCTGCTGGAATTCTCTTACCTACAATAACATTTTCTTTTAATCCTTCTAAATCATCTATTTTACCACTAACAGCTGCTTCATTCAATACTTTCGTCGTTTCCTGGAACGATGCTGCAGAGATAAATGATTTCGTTTGTAACGAAGCTCTCGTAATACCTTGCAATACTTGTTCTGCTGTTGCAGGTTGAGCATCTCTAGCTACTACTAAGTTTTTGTCGTTTCTACGTAATAAAGAATTCTCATCTCTTAACTGACGTGAAGTGATAATCATTCCAGCCTTAAAGTTTTCAGAATCTCCAGCATCTTCGACAACTTTCATTCCGTATATCCCGTCATTTTCGTGGATAAAATCATTCTTATGAATCAATTGATTTTCTAAGAACAATGTATCACCAGAATCAATGATTCTTACTTTACGCATCATTTGACGAACAACTACTTCAAAGTGTTTATCATTAATTTTCACCCCTTGTAAACGATATACATCTTGAATTTCATTTACCAAGTATTCTTGTACTGCTGATGGTCCTTGAATTCTTAAGATATCTTCTGGAGTTGTAGCTCCATCAGATAAATGCATACCTGCTTTGATAAAATCATTTTCCTGAACTAAAATCTGGTTAGAAAGTTTAATTAAGTACTTTCTAATATCTCCAGTTTTAGATTCAACAATAATTTCTCTATTTCCTCTCTTAATCTTACCAAAAGAAACCACACCATCTACTTCAGAAACAACTGCTGGATTTGATGGGTTACGCGCTTCAAATAATTCGGTTACACGAGGCAAACCTCCTGTAATATCTCCTGCTTTACCTGATTTACGTGGAATCTTCACTAAAGTCTTACCAGATTCAACTGCTTCTCCATCACTTATCATTAAGTGAGCTCCTACAGGTAAACTATAAGAACGCAATGCATTACCATCTTTATCTTCAATAATTAAAGAAGCAATAATCTTTTTGTTCTTAGAATCTGTAATTACTTTCTCTTGGAAACCAGTTTGTTCATCAATCTCTACTTGGAAATTCACTCCTTGTTCAAGATTATCAAACTTCACTTTTCCTCCAAATTCAGAAACAATTACACCATTAAATGGATCCCATTGACATATAGCATCACCTTTCTTAATAGTTTTCATTTCCTTATCGAAAATAATAGAACCATAAGGGATAATATTAGTACTTAATGTAATTCCTGTTTTCTTATCTTGAACTTTAAGTTCAGCTGTTCTAGAGATTACGATATCTACATCATTACCTTCATTATCTTTTCCAACAACAGTTCTTAAATCTTCTATAACAACATTTCCATCGAACTTAGCTGTAAGTTTATTATCTTCAGAAATATTTCCTGCTACCCCTCCAACGTGGAATGTTCTCAATGTTAACTGAGTACCTGGTTCTCCAATAGATTGAGCGGCAATTACACCAACTGCTTCTCCAATTTGTACTTTTTTACGAGTAGATAAACTTTGTCCGTAACATTTAGAACAGATACCTCTTTGAGATTCACATGTTAATGCAGATCTTACTTGAACTCTATCCAATCCAGTATTTTGGATTTCAACAGCCAATGAAGGAATAATAATTTCTCCGGCAGCAACTATTAAATCTTCACTATTAGGAGCATATACATCATGCAATGCTACACGTCCTTCGATTCTATCACTTAAAGATTCTACAATCTCATCATTTTTCTTTAATGGAGTTACTTCTAATCCTCTTAATGTACCACAATCATCTTCATTAATAATTACATCTTGAGAAACATCAACTAAACGACGTGTTAAGTAACCTGCATCGGCAGTTTTTAATGCCGTATCTGCAAGACCTTTACGCGCACCGTGAGTAGAGATAAAATATTCAAGAATTGATAGTCCTTCCTTAAAGTTAGAAAGAATTGGATTCTCAATAATTTCTCCTCCACCTGCAGTTGATTTTTTAGGTTTCGCCATTAATCCACGCATACCTGTTAACTGACGAATCTGCTCTTTAGATCCCCTAGCTCCAGAATCTAACATCATATATACCGAGTTAAATCCTTGTTGGTCTTCACGTAAACGTTTCATAGATAATTCAGTCAATTGATTATTGGTTCTACCCCAAATATCAATTACCTGATTATAACGCTCTTTTTGCGTTAACATACCCATGTTATAGTTCATTACAATTCCATCCACTTCTTTATTAGCTTCAGCAATCATTGATGCTTTTTCT
>Ga0209223_10002586_pt1 | contig 17972 bp, 20 predicted proteins | sample COG_06_FD_184750 | JGI IMG/M metagenome (GOLD analysis project Ga0209223, IMG submission 184750) | Pelagic Microbial community sample from North Sea - COGITO 998_met_06 (SPAdes) (version 2) | ecosystem: Environmental > Aquatic > Marine > Neritic zone/Coastal water | place: Helgoland, sampling...
TACTTTTACATTCCGATCAAGGGTGGCAATATCAAATGAAAAAGTACCATGAATTATTGAAAGGTAAAAACATCATTCAAAGCATGTCTAGAAAAGGTAATTGTTTAGATAATGCTATTATTGAAAATTTTTTTGGAACTTTAAAGTCAGAATTGTTTTATCCCAAAAAATATAATTCTATCGAACAACTAGAAAGGGAGATTAAAAACTATATTAGCTATTATAATAATGATAGAATATCTGGGAGACTAAAAGGAATGAGCCCGATAAAATATCGAGCTCATTATTCTAATTAGTATAATATTAATCGTCCAACTTTTGGGGTGCTGTCCAAAAATTCTACAGGCTTTTTTTTTATACTACTAGTTCTAAGCAATCTCTTAACTTTGGTCGATCGACAGTAAAACCATTCAACCATATTTTTAATTCTTCAATTTCATAGGGTGACAATTTTTTCATTGCCTTTTCTAGTTCTTTACTAAATAACTCTGAATTAAAACTTACTTTCTCTAAAATTTCTTTAGTGTAATCAAATACTGCTCTTGACATTTTTTTTTTTTTAAGGTAATACTTTTTCAATACTTCAAATATACTCAAAAAAAAATGCTAGATGATTCATCTAGCAGTCTTTTAACATTTGTTAACAATACTTCTTTTATAAAGCATTTATTTTTACTGCCAATATTGTTGCAACAGTCTCTAATTCTGCCTTAATAGATGAAAAATGTGCTTTTTTACTTTCAACATTTTTTACATGAATTTTATCCATTAAAGTATCAAAAGAAGAAATTGCTTCATCAATAATTTCTTGAGTCTTTGAAGCATCTGCACCTTCATTGTTAAACTCCCATAGGTAACATGCTTCAATAAGATCTCCTAAAGTATTATGGATATCTTTCTTTAAATTTTTAATTGCTGCCATTATTTTCTTTTTTTATTTGATGCAAATTTAGTCAATTATAACGGATTAGATGTTATAAACAAGTTAAGATACCTCATTGAGCAATCGCTATCAATTCTTTAATGTTTTTAAAGGTTTTATAGGACTCTTTTGAACACTCTAATTCATTTACTTGTTCATGTAACCAAGTTGTATGATACGGGATGTGAATTGCTGAAGCCCCTATTTCAACTAAAGGTAGTATATCAGATTTTAAAGAGTTTCCAATCATTAAAAACTCTTCGGGTTCAATATCCAAATGATTTACAATTTTTACATAATCAGATTCTTTTTTATCGCTCATTACCTCCACATGATGAAAATATTTTAGCAAACCTGATTTTTCTAATTTTCTCTCCTGATCCAGTAGGTCCCCTTTGGTGGCCACAATCAATCTATATTTTCCTTGAAGTTCTTTTAACACCTCTTCTACTCCATCCAACAATTCAATTGGTTTTTGAAGCATGTCCTTTCCAATCCCCAAAATTTCATCAATTACTTTTGCCGGTACTTTTTGATTGGAAATCTCAACTGCCAACTCCACCATCGATAAAATAAAAGCTTTTACACCATAACCATAATGCTTTAAGTTGGCTATCTCTACTCTATATAATTCTTGATTGATTTTGTTTTCAGTTTCATAGGCAGATAAAAGTCGGGCTACCTCATGCTCTGCTTCTCTAAAATAAGGTTCATTTACCCACAACGTGTCATCCGCATCAAAAGCAATCACTTTTATTTTATCAAAGTCTATTTCCATAATTCATTTGCCTTTATCAAATCTTCTTCCGTATCAATACCTATTACTTTAAAAGGTGTTTCAACCATTTTAATTTTTTTGCCATATTCTAAGAATCGAATTCCTTCTAATTTCTCGGTAGCTTCATTTTGTTGCATGGGCATTTCTGTAAAAGAAGTCAATGCCGATTTTCTAAACGCATATATTCCAATGTGTTTATAGTAAGTTGTATCAATTTCTTTATTCTGTGGATAAGGAATTGGGGACCTAGAAAAATACATCACACAATTAAAAGAATCCATCACAACTTTTACATTGTTAGGATTTTCTATCTCTTCCCATTGATCCATAGGGTGCACTAATGATGCTAAATCTATTTTATGATCAGGGTCCTTTTTAAAAACATCAATAAGATCTCTCAAAGGCTCCATTCTGGTAAAAGGCTCATCTCCTTGAACATTTACAACCACATCAACATCTAAATCCACCGCTGCTTCTGCAATTCTATCAGAACCGGTTTCATGATTCTTAAGACTCATAAAAACCTTTCCTCCTGCCGATTCTACTTTTTCTTTAATTATTTCACTATCGGTTACCACATAAACATCATCAAAAAGTCCTGTTTGAACAGCTGCTTGATAGGTTCTTACAATTACGGGTTCTCCTCCTAGGTCTTTTAATAATTTTCCTGGAAATCTAGAGGCTCCATATCGAGCCGGTATCATCGCAATAACTTTCATAGTAGTAAGTAAAAATTCAAGTTTAAAAATAAACGCCAAAGATAGAAAAAAGGATTTCTAGGTTTTAATTTTTCACAGACATTATGAAATAAAACCAAACAATCTAATTTTTTGTACATTAGAGCAGCATAAAAATAAAAAACTACAGTTATTACTCTAAAAATTGCCATCAACCAAAATCAGTTGACTGTTTGTAAACTAACCACATTTATTATGTTATAAATGCATATTTTCATGAACTAAAATCAACAATACTAACTTAAAATTAAATTTATGAAAAAATTATTAGCAGAATTTATTGGAACGTTTTGGCTCGTGTTAGGAGGCTGTGGTAGTGCTGTACTCGCTGCTGGTGTTGACACAGTTGGAATCGGGCTTGTTGGAGTTTCTCTTGCATTTGGTTTGACCGTATTAACTGGAGCTTATGCTTTAGGTCATATTTCCGGTGGGCATTTTAACCCTGCAGTATCTGTGGGATTGTTTTTGGGAGGTAGATTTAACAAGAAAGACCTATTACCCTATATAATTTCTCAAGTATTGGGTGGAATTGCAGGAGCAGCCATTTTATTTATTATTGTAAGTAGTTCACCTGATTTTTCGGGAGTAGGAACTGCACCAGGCTCTTTTGCCAGTAATTTTTATGATGCCAATGTATACGGTGTTAATTTCGGAATGATGGGTGCCCTCGTAACTGAAGTTGTTATGACCTTTATGTTTTTAATCGTAATCTTAGGAGCGACGCATAAAAATGCCTCTCCAGGATTTGGAGGAATGGCAATTGGTTTGGCTTTAACTTTGATTCACTTAATTAGTATTCCTGTTACCAATACATCAGTAAACCCTGCTAGAAGCACCGCTAGTGCTATTTTTGTTGGTGGTGAAGCCATGGGACAGTTATGGTTGTTCTGGGTAGCCCCTATTGTAGGAGCAGCACTTGCCGGTATTGTGTATAAATTTATGGCACCAAACGATTGATCAATTATTAAACAGATTTAAAATGAATATTTCAGAATTAATGACATCCTCAAAAGAGGCTTTAGCAAACAAATGGGGATTGGCAATTGGAACTTTTTTAGTGTTCCTTTTACTCTCTGGTGGGTCGCAAGCGATTGCAGAAACCTATCCATTAACCCCTCTTTTAACAGTAATAATATCAGGTCCTTTTGGGGTAGGATTGAGTCTTTTTACATTAAAACTTTCCAGGAATGAAGAAGCTAGATTTGAAGATTCATTTGCGGGATTTTCTAACTTTTTAAATTCATTCTTAGCCTATATATTAATGACTTTATTAATTGTGGCAGGTACTATTTTATTCATTGTTCCTGGAATTATTATTGCCATTGCGCTAAGTATGACTTACTTTGTTATAGCAGAAGATGATCAAATATCAGCAGTAGACGCTTTAAAGAAAAGTTATAAAATGATGGATGGTCATAAAATGAAATATTTCTTTTTATGTCTTCGATATATAGGATTAGCTTTATTATGTATCTTAACACTAGGTATCGGTTTTCTTTGGTTGGTACCTTATATGTATGTAACCAATGCTAAATTTTATGATGAAATAAAAGATGAAACCGTTATTGATATTTTAGCTTAAAAGATTAAGGTTACGCAATCAAAATACAAACCTTATAACATACGTTTATATTTTGTTAAATTTTCAAAAACAATAAGGTTTAAAATAATTAATTTAATATGTTTGTTACATGATGAAGGAACTTTTAAATATATCTCAATTACAAAAAGCTACGACAACTGCGTTAAAATCTATTTTTAATATGAAAAATCGCGATATGTCAGCTGTATATATTAAAGTTGAAAAACGAAAAAGTCCTTTTGATCATTTTAAGAAATAAAAAAATATCATTCAACAATATCAAAGGTGCTTTTCAAAAGAAAAGCACCTTTTTTTTACTATTAATTTAAAATAACAATTATGAAAACAACGATGTACACAATTATGAAAGCCATAAAAAAAATTTCAACGGTCTTATCCTTTCAAAATAGAAGAATCCCAGAAAGCTACATCCCCATATATATAACTCATTGATTTAAAAATTATGAAAACGCATTACCCAATACAAACAAACACCTATAGTTTCAACATCGCAAAAAATGATGTAAACAATAAAAAAGCATTATTGCCTTCTGTTTTATACGATAAAATGGAATCTACTGCCAAGCAATTTCTAAAAGGCATAGAAGAGCATAAAAACATACAGCAACATCTTTTTAAATTAAATGTTTTACAACATGCATTTCTAAAAGATAGACTGAAAATTACACATACCATTCAAAAGTTAAACGAGCAGGAAATTTTATTTACCGTACTGGTACATAAAAACACAGCGCAAGTAAAGAGATTATTTGCAATGCCACTTTTGGATTCAAGATAAAAGACAAGGACAATTTAGAACTTGCCTCCTAATATAAATGCCGATACTATATTAGTATCGGCATTTTGTTTACCTTTTATCCCATTGGAATAACCTACCTTTGCACCATATACATTATTTATGACATTCAAAGAATTAGAGATCGTTGCTCCAATACAAAAAGCACTTGACTCAAAAGGATATACAACCCCCACTCCCATACAAGAACAAGCCATTCCTATTTTATTAAAAGGAAATGACTTATTAGGGTGTGCTCAAACAGGTACTGGAAAAACTGCTGCCTTCGCTATTCCTATTATTCAACAACTTTTTAATAGTTCTAATACTCAAAAAAGACCAAAACGTATCAAAGCCTTGATTGTGACTCCTACAAGGGAATTAGCAATACAAATTGCTGATAACTTTACGGAGTATTCAAAAAACACACATTTAAAAAACACGGTAATTTTTGGTGGTGTAAAACAAGCCAGTCAAGTAGGAAGACTTAAACAAGGGGTTGATATTTTAATTGCCACTCCTGGTCGTTTGTTAGATCTAATCAATCAGAACTTACTTTCTATAAGATATATAGAACATTTTGTTTTGGATGAGGCAGATCAAATGTTGGATATGGGCTTTATCAATGATATCAAAAAAATACTTAGGCTTCTTCCTGAAAGAAGACAATCTCTTTTCTTTTCAGCTACCATGCCGCAGAATATTAAAGAGTTATCACAAACCATCCTTCACAATCACCAAACGGTTACCATCAAACCGAAACAAGCAACTGCAGAAAAGGTTGGACAATCTATCTATTTTGTAAAGAAGAGTGATAAAACAAAACTCTTGATTGACATCATCAAACAAAACTCTAAATTAACAACGATTGTTTTTTCTAGAACCAAACATGGTGCAGATAAAGTGGTAAAAAAGCTTGCACAAGCAGGTATTAAATCTGCAGCCATCCATGGTAACAAATCCCAAAACGCTAGACAAAAAGCTTTAGGTGCTTTTAAAAATGGGGAGTTAAATATTCTAATTGCAACTGACATTGCCGCAAGAGGAATTGATGTATCTGACTTGGCCATGGTAATCAATTTTGATTTACCCAATGTCCCGGAAACTTATGTTCATAGAATTGGTAGAACTGGTAGAGCTGATGCAAGTGGTAATGCCATTTCATTTTGTGATGTTGAAGAAAGAGCTTATTTACGAGATATAGAAAAACTTATCAATCAAAAAATTCCGGTAATTGAGGGGCATGATTTTGTGGATGACAGCAAGGAATCTTTTGAAAAAAAGGGCCCTTCTAAGCAAAAGCAACAAGCCGGAAGAAAGGGAAATGCGAACAAAGGAAAACCAAAAAACAGGCGAAGAAATCCTAAATCATAAGACTGTCGAAAATCTACATTTCATTTAATTCAAATGTAAAGATTTCGTTATTCTTTTACCATTTGTTTAAAAAATAAAATAATCATTAGCATTTTTAACAATATAATGCTAAATTTGGTTACAACTAATTATAATTAATTTACAAAAAATGAGTAAAGGTACAGTAAAGTTCTTCAATGAAACTAAAGGTTTTGGATTCATTACGGAGGAAGGATCAAGTAATGAACATTTCGTTCACGTAACAGGTTTAATCGATGAAATCCGTGAGGGTGACGAAGTAGAATTTGAATTACAAGAAGGTAGAAAAGGTATGAATGCAGTTAACGTAAAAGTTATCTAAACACATATTTTAAAAAATTAAAAAGCCTATCAATTTATTTTGATAGGCTTTTTTATTGTAGTAAATCTTTATAATTATTCTTTTATAACACGAATTACTTTCTCATCTATTTTTAAAATGTAGATACTAAAGATTCTAAATTTAATTGATTTTCAAATAACTTGATTATGTTCTATTTATTTCTTTGGTTTACTTTCTTTACATGTTTTAAAATCAAGTGATTGATTGGATTTATTCCCAACCCTTCTACATTATTTTGAGTAAACCTAACAACCTCATCATAATACAAAGGAACCAAAGGTGCTGATTCCATCAACAGACTATCCATTTTTTGATATAGAACTTCTCTTTTCTTTTTATCAACAGTTCTAATAGATTCTTCAAACAACAAGTCATAGTTTTTATTACTATAATGCGTGTAATTTGGTCCGTTCGGAGAAAACTTTTTGGTGTGAAAAATAAATAAATAATTTTCCGCATCAGGATAATCTGCTACCCAACTTCCTCTAAAAATACTCAATTGACCATTTACTTTTGTTTGACGTAAAGTAGAAGGAGGCATCACATCAATCTCTACATTCAATCCTGTTTTTTCCACTTCTCGCTGGATATATTCACACAAATCTAAATACTGACTATTGGTACTAATAGTCAAAGATGGTTCCGTATTACCTGTTTCTTCAATATAAGACTGAACTAAATTTTTGGCTTTTTCAGGTTGATAATCATAACCTTCCATATGATTAAAAGAAGGCAACCCTTTTGGAATAAAACCATTTACAGCAGGTGTTCCAATACCATTTCTTAAATACAGAATCATTTTTTTTCTATCAAAACCGTAGTTCAATGCTTTTCTAATCTTTAGCGACTGCACTTCGTCTTCTTCAGCATCCAAATAAATCCCTAAATATTCTGTATTCAAATAAGGCCCCTTTACCATATTTATTTTACTTTTATAAGTTTCTGTTAAGGTTCCTTTTGTTGTTAAAAGTTCATCCTTATAAGAGGCATCTATACTATTTAAAAAGTCTAGATTCCCTTGAACAAATTGCAAAAATTCACTTTGTTTATCTGGTAGAAATGTTACTGCTACGGCTTCCATATAAGGCAATCGATTTCCAAGAGAATCTCTTTCGTAATAAAGGCCGTTCTTTCTAAAGACCAACTTAGTATTTTCTACCCAAAGTTTAAATTGAAACGGTCCTGTTCCAATAGGATTGGATCTAAAATTATCTTTGAAAAAAGCAATTGCTTCTTCTGGCACCACAGAACAATATCGCATACTTAACAAACTAATAAAAGGTGGGAAAGCTTGTTTTAATTCAATCCTAAAAATAGAATCATTGACTGCTTCAAAATGAGACACGTGCTCTAATACCCATTTGCCAGGTGATGCAACTTTCGGATCTAGGAGTCTCTTAAAACTGTATTCAAAATCTTTCGCGGTTACTCTTCTTGTAGAATCTTTTCCAAACAACATATGCTTATGAAAATAAACATCTGAACGTAAAGTAAACTCATAGCTCTTTCCTTCATTGGATATCTCCCATGATTTTGCTGCATCAGGCTCCACTTCCAATTGATCATTCAACTGAACCAAGCTATTAAATAGTTGATTTGTTGCCCAAATAGTTCTTAAATCTTTCGCAAAAGCTGGATCTAACGTCGTAATATTTGCCGCTTCGTTATAACGGAACACCCTATCTATCTTCTCTGATTTATTTCCTTTAGAGCAGGAAACAAGAATCCCCACGAATAGGAAGCCTAATAAAACTTTAATTTTACAATTATCTACACGTTGATTATTCATACATTATTTTAATAATTCAGTCAAAAACGTTTAAAAAAATTGAGTTTAAAGACTTACTTTTGTACTCGACAAAAGTACAAGAATGAATACAGATAAAAAAGTAGCTTTTTACACTTTAGGATGTAAATTAAATTTCTCTGAAACTTCAACTATTGCTAGAAGTTTTCAAGATGAAGGATTCGAAAGAGTTGACTTTGAAGAAAAAGCAGATATCTATGTGATCAACACATGTTCGGTTACGGATAATGCGGACAAACGCTTTAAATCGATTGTTAAAAATGCTTTAAAGAAAAATGAGGATGCTTTTTTAATTGCTGTTGGATGTTATGCACAACTTAAACCTGAAGAATTAGCTAATGTTGATGGCGTTGATTTGGTTTTGGGTGCAACGGAAAAATTTAAAGTTACCGACTATATCAAGGACCTATCCAAGAATGACATGGGAGAAGTTCATTCTTGTGAAATCTCTGAAGCTGATTTTTACGTAGGTTCTTACTCAGTTGGAGATAGAACTAGAGCATTTTTAAAAGTACAAGATGGATGCGATTACAAATGTACTTATTGTACCATTCCATTGGCCAGAGGAATTTCTAGAAGTGATACTTTGCAAAACGTTTTAAAAAACGCTGAAGAAATCTCACAAAAAAATATCAAAGAAATAGTACTTACTGGAGTAAATATTGGAGATTATGGAAAAGGTGAATTTGGAAACAAAAAGCACGAACATACTTTTTACGAACTAGTACAAGCTTTGGATGAAGTAAAAGGGATACATAGATTGCGTATTTCTTCTATTGAACCAAATTTACTTAAAAATGAAACCATCAATTTTGTTGCGAATAGCAAAACTTTTGTCCCTCATTTCCACATCCCTTTGCAAAGTGGTAGTGACACGCTTCTAAAATTAATGAAACGACGTTACTTGCGTCAAATTTACACAGATAGAGTTACTGAAATAAAAGCTAAAATGCCAAACGCTTGTATTGGTGTGGATGTAATTGTTGGTTTTCCTGGAGAAACTGAAGAATTGTTCCTTGAGACTTACAATTACTTAAATGAGATGGATATATCTTATCTTCATGTTTTTACTTATTCAGAAAGGCCTAATACAGAAGCCGCTGAAATGGATGGTGTTGTCTCTTCCAATGTCAGAAAAAAACGAAGTAAAATGTTGCGTGGTTTGTCCGTTAAAAAAAGACGTGCATTTTATGAAAGTCAGTTGCAGACAGAACATACCGTATTATTTGAAAGTGAAAACAAAGAAGGTTATATTCATGGGTTTACAGAAAACTATGTAAAAGTAAAAACACCATGGAATCCAAGTTTAGTGAATACAATACACGATATCAAACTTACTAAAATTGACGAAGACGGTATTGTTCGATTTGACTGGAACTAATAAAAAAAGGCATTATCAAAATGAAAAAACACATCTATTTTGTTCCTGGTACTGCCGCCAATTCAAAAATTTTTGATCGAATTAAACTTGACGATCAAAAATATGAAATGCATTTCCTCACATGGCATATTCCATCTTCTAAGAATCAAAGTATAGAATCATATGCCTCTGAACTTTGCCAACAGGTCACTCACAAAAACCCGATTCTTATTGGTGTATCCTTTGGTGGAATTATGGTTCAAGAAATGAGTAAAATAATTGACTATGAAAAACTTGTTATTATTTCTAGTATTAAAAATAAATATGAATTACCTAAAGGGTTAAAAATCATAAAAAAGCTCAAACTATATACATTAGCTCCTACAAGAATTATTGTACCCTTGGAACAATTGCTAACCCTCTCTTTTGGTAAAAAGGCTAAAAAACAAATTGAAGCTTATAGAATGTACCTTTCTCAAAGAGATGCTACCTATTTAAAATGGTCCATTAAGAAAGTTTTATTTTGGGATCAAGAAAAAAGCATTTCGAATATCATTCATATACATGGCACAAAGGATTTTATTTTCCCTATTGAATCTATTGAAAACTGTATTTCTATTGAAAAAGGTTCTCACACTATGATTTTGACAAAAGCTCAAAAAATAAATAAAATTTTATCTCAAGAATTAACATAATGGCGCGAAATTTGTAACTTTAGAATTACTCCAAATAACCATTTTGAGTCTTACTAAATTTTATTCACCATGCGTAACATTAATAAATATATTATTCCCATAACTCTCGTTTGTATTTCTTTTGCCTTCTTTATTTACAGTACAGAAGAACCAATTAAAAACACGAGTGACACTTATCAGATAAAAGCTTTAAAAATCCCAAACAATTTAACTTTTGCTAGAGAAGCTATCCCATTAAACAAACCTGATGTAAGAGAGCGAATTGACAAGGAATTACTTGTAAATACATATTGGCAATCCAATGCTTTATTATTGATAAAACGTTCACACAAATTCTTTCCTGTGATAGAGCCAATACTTGCAAAAAATGGTATTCCAGACGACTTTAAATATTTAGCAGTCATTGAAAGTGGTCTGGAAAATGTTACTTCATCTGCCGGAGCAAAAGGATTCTGGCAATTGATGCCACATACCGCTAAAGAAAGAGGATTGGAAGTCAATAGCAATGTAGATGAACGTTATAATATTGAAAAAGCAACTGAAGCCGCTTGCGATTATCTTTTACAATCAAAAGAAAAATTTGGTACCTGGACTTTAGCTGCTGCGGCCTACAATGCCGGTAACAGAGGGATCTCAAGAAATCAAGAAAAACAAAAAGTCACGGATTATTATGATTTATTATTAAGCAGTGAAACGCAACGCTACGTTCCAAGAATAATCGCCATTAAAGAAATTCTTTCACACCCAAATCATTATGGATTTATCTTCGACAATGAAGATTTATATCAATTGGAACAAACTAAATTAGTCACTGTAGATACTGCCATCCATAATATCGCCTCCTTTGCGCAGCAAATGGAATGCAACTACAAAGAGCTAAAATTACACAACCCTTGGTTAAGAGAAAACCATCTAAATAACAGATCTAGAAAAAAATACGAAATTAAGATTCCTTAAAACTCTTACTTTTTAAATGACTTTAACAATAACAATTTTAATACTCTTGATCATCGGACTTACAGCAGGTATTGTAAGTGGTCTTGTTGGAATTGGTGGAGGAATTATCATGGTCCCGTTGTTTGTCTTTCTTTTGGGATATACGCAACATGGGGCTCAAGGATTGAGTTTGGCTATTATGCTACCACCTGTTACTTATTTTGCTGTTGCAAATTACCACAAATCGGGTGAAGTAAACTGGAAGTATACCCTTATTGTTGCTCTGTTTTTTACCGTTGGAGGATTCTTAGGATCTGAAATAGCCTTAAGTATCGATCAGGTTTCTTTGAAAAAAGTTTTTGGTGTTGTGATGTTTTTGGCTGGAATAAAAATGTTTTTTGGTAAATAATCTGTTATGAAAGAATCAAAATTTACATCACTACCAAAAAACAAAGCAACCCTGACGCTAATAGGTGTTGGATTATTGGCTGGTGTTTTAAGTGGACTTGTTGGTGTTGGAGGAGGCATTGTCATGGTACCTCTTTTTGTATACTTACTTGGTTTTACACAACATAATGCTCAGGGCCTAAGTTTGGCAGTAATGCTACCCCCCGTAACTTATTTTGCGGTAAACAATTATAATGACACGGAACCCATCAATTGGTATTACATGGTTACCATAGCAGTATTATTTGCGATTGGGGGATTTATTGGGTCAAAAATAGCACTGAAAATAAATCAGAAATCACTCAAGAAAATATTCGCTGTTTTACAGCTTATAGTTGCCATTAAAATGATTTTTGATTTTTAATTACTCTTTTATTCAAACAGCGTACTTTTTACAACCTCCTGATACTCCTGTATCATATCTTCAATTATTTCTTGAGAAGATTCAATTTGATCAATGACACTTGCTATTTGTCCAATTTCCATCATTCCTTCACGCGTTTCACCTTCAAAAATTCCCTTTTTCAATCTACGCTTCCCAAGAAACTCCTTTAACTCTGAAACAGTATGATCTTTTGAAAAACGTACCAGTTCGTCAAAAAATTCATTTTTAATCATTCTAACAGGGGCAATTTCTTTTAAAGTCAGCATAGTATCTCCTTCTTTTGTTTCCAATACGCGCTCCTTAAAATTTTTATGCGCAGAAGATTCTATACTTGCTGCAAACCTACTTCCCACCTGTACACCATCAGCTCCCAAAACCATCGCAGCCAACATACCTCTTCCAGTTGCAATTCCCCCAGCTGCTATCAAGGGAATCGTAATTTTCTGTTTGACTGTTGGAATTAATGTAAACGTAGTACTCTCCTCTCTTCCATTATGTCCTCCTGCTTCAAAACCTTCTGCCACCACAGCGTCAACACTTGCCTCTTGAGCTTTTAGCGCAAACTTTAAACTACTTACCACATGAACCACTGTGATACCATGTTCCTTTAATTTAGCGGTATATAATTTAGGATTCCCGGCCGATGTAAAAACAATCTTCACTTTTTCCTCTATAACAATCGAAATCAATTCTTCAATATTCGGATAGATCATTGGAATATTCACTCCAAAAGGTTTGTCGGTAGCTTTTTTACATTTTTGAACATGTTCTCTAAACATTTCAGGATACATAGAACCTGAACCTATCAACCCAAGTCCGCCCGCATTACTAACTGCCGATGCTAATTTATATCCACTTACCCAAACCATTCCTCCTTGAATAATTGGATATTTTATTTTAAATAATTTTGTGATTTTATTTGACTTCATATTCTTTGCCTAACTTAAGCCCTAACTCTCTTTTGTCTATCTTTTTAATATTTTCACAGAATGACTGTTGGTTCCTGATACTAATTCTAGAAGATACACTCCGCTATCCAATCCTTCCATATCAATAATATTCTCGCTACTTGAAATATTTTTAACAGCTATTAATTGTCCTAAAAAATTGAATATATGTACCTCCTTGTAACTGTGATTCTCTGCTAAGGTGATATGCAACTTATCTGTTATCGGATTTGGATAAATATTTATTATTTGTTTTTTCTGATGTTCAACATCTAACGACTCATAAATAGACTGGAAATCCGGAATTCCATAACCGTATTGATCAGAGGGGGCTTGAAATCTATCTGCAGAGTGCACAATAAGATCTTTAATCTCACTTGCAGTTTTATTCGGGAAAGCCTGCCATAAACAAGCACTCATCCCAGCCATAATAGGACCAGAAAAGGACGTTCCATTAGACAAACTAATATTCCCTGCACTATTGATAACATATACATTTCTACCCTGTGCCAAAACTTCTGGTTTGACTCTATTATCTGCTGTTGGTCCGAAAGAACTAAAACTAGCAATAATCTCATTTGCATCTACAGCTCCAACTGATAAAACAGATGGTGTATCCGCCGGAGCGCTTATATATTTCCAGGAACTACTTCCTTCATTTCCCGCTGAAGTAACCAACAACATACCTCTTGAGGATGCAATCTCTGCTCCTCTTGAAATAAAAGTAGTAGCGCCATCCATATCTGAATAGGAATAACTATAGCTGGAATCATCATAAGTTGTATAGCCCAAAGAAGTATTTATAATATCTACACCAATACTATCCGCTGCCTCCGCCGCTTCCACCCATAAACTTTCTTCAAGTGGTGTTTCTGAGCCAACATCTTCTGTCACATATAAGTAAAATTCCGCATTAGGAGCCGTTCCAATAAATTGGTGTTCTATATACGCCCCGATGGTTGATAAAACAGAAAGTCCATGCGTATTACCTGTATCTCCATAATAATCCGAATTCCTATTCACATAATCATATCCTCCTAAAATCTCTCCATTACTCAAGTTAGCATCATGCAATCTATCAAAAGCTGTAAAAGTTTCTACTCCTTTAAAGCCTGCGTCAAGAATTGCAATTTTATACCCAGTCCCTAAGTAGCCAAAATCATGAAGGAAATCTCCGGAAAGCATGGTGGTCTGATTTTCTGTCTGCCCATAATCCAATTGAGCTTCCAAAGTTTTTTCTATGCTAAATTTCTCTGATGCTTTTTTCCTTATTCCTTTGTTCAAGCTATTATCTTTGAACTGAACAGAATCAACTATATTCAAAGCCGCAACCAAATTTATGTCCGCTATAGTACCTCTGACATGCAAGGCATTCAGCCATTTAGATTTTGCAAATACTGTAATACCGTTACTTTGAGAAATTGTATTAACATAACTACTCTCCACCGGAACATCTTTAAGGTCTAAACTAATTCCTTGCGCAGTTCTTCTGTCCAAAGAGTGCTGACTGAGCATCAAAAGTGGACTGTTCAAATAAGTATCAGAAGAAGGTTTATCTTTCAAATAAACCCAAGCATCTTCTTCCTGAGAAAAACACAGACAGCTGAACAAACAAAAAGTAAGAACCAAAAATTTCATCACAACAATTTACAATTTTAGAAACAAAAAAAAGCGAATGAATCAACCATTCGCTTTTTTTTTAATACTTAGAGTTAAACTAATTTCTTTGCGTTTTTAACTTTTTGCTTTGTCAATGCTATTTTGATCACATCACTCATTTCAGTAACATAATGAAATTTAAGACCTTTTAGATAAGATTCTTTTATTTCATCTATATCACGTTTGTTTTCTGCACAAAGAATAATCTCTTTTATATTCGCTCGTTTTGCAGCTAATATTTTTTCCTTGATACCACCTACAGGCAATACTTTTCCTCTTAAAGTAATCTCACCAGTCATAGCCAAGTTTGATTTTACTTTTTTCTGAGTCAATACAGAGACTAATGAAGTCAGCATAGTGATTCCTGCACTTGGTCCGTCTTTTGGAGTTGCTCCTTCAGGAACATGAATATGAATTTTATAATCATCCAACACTTTTTGATCAATTCCAAACTCCTCAATATTTGCTTTTATATACTCCAAAGCTATCGTTGAAGACTCCTTCATCACTTTTCCTAAATTACCCGTGATAGAAAGTTCCCCTTTTCCTTTAGACAGAATAGATTCAATAAACAAAATATCTCCACCAACACTTGTCCAAGCCAACCCTGTTACTACACCAGCCACGCTATTATTCTCATACTTATCTCTTTCCATTTTAGAAGCTCCTAAAATGGTAACAATATCCTCGTCAGATAATTTCACATTATAGTCATCCTCCATGGCAATAGACTTCGCAGCATATCTCACTACTTTTGCAACCTGCTTTTCTAAACTTCTCACACCAGATTCTCTTGTATAACCAGTAACAATTTTTTCCAATTGCGCTTTCCCAACTTTCAAATGCTCAGTTGTCAAACCGTGCTCTTTTAATTGTTTTGGTAACAAGAACTTTTTAGCAATTTCAGTTTTCTCCTCAATGGTATAACCCGAAACATTGATCAATTCCATACGGTCTCTCAATGCCCATGGCACCTCTCCTATATTATTCGCTGTCGCAATAAATAACACCTTAGAAAGGTCATAACCAACCTCTAAATAATTGTCGTAAAACTCTGTGTTTTGCTCTGGATCCAGAACTTCTAACATTGCAGCTGATGGATCTCCACCATGACTTGAGGCTAATTTATCAATCTCATCTAAAACAAAAACAGGATTTGACGTATTGGCCTTTTTCATATTCTGAATCAAACGTCCAGGCATAGCACCAATATATGTTTTTCTATGTCCTCTTATCTCAGATTCATCTCTTAATCCTCCTAAAGACATACGAATGTATTTCCTTCCTAAAGCCTCTGCTACAGATTTCCCAAGGGATGTTTTACCAACTCCTGGAGGTCCATACAAACAGATAATTGGAGATTTCATATCACCTTTTAACTTTAAAACAGCCAAATGCTCAATGATTCTTTCCTTCACTTTTTCAAGTCCAAAGTGATCTCTATTCAAAATTTTATCTGCACGTTTTAAATCAAAATTATCTTTTGAATATTCATTCCATGGCAAATCTAACAACAATTCTAAATAGTTTCTTTGAATTGAATAGTCGGGCATTTGTGGATTCATTCTTTGCAACCTACTAATTTCTTTATCGAAACGAGTTTGCACTTCCTTACCCCATTTTTTATCCTTTGCTTTTTCCTTCAACTCAACCAACTCCTCGTCATGGGAAACCCCTCCTAACTCCTCTTGAATTGTTTTCAATTGTTGTTGCAAGTAATATTCTTTCTGCTGTTGATCCATATCAACACGTGTTTTAGACTGAATATCATTACGTAACTCCAAACGTTGCAATTCTTTATTCAACTCTTTTAAAGTGGTAATTGCACGCTCTTTCAAAGAACTTTTTTCTAATAAATTTTGCTTTTTCTTCACACTTAAATTCATGTTAGAAGAAATAAAATTTACTAGAAAAGATTGACTTTGAATATTTTTAATAGCAAAAGCAGCCTCTGAAGGCAAGTTTGGATTTTCTTTAATTACCTCCAAAGCAGATTCAGTTACTGATGACATAATTTCTTTAAACTCATCAGTGTCCTCAATAAAACTATCTTCTAAGAAATCTTGTGTCGTTGCCTTTAAATAAGGTTCTTCCTGAATTACTTCATTTACTTGAAAACGTTTTTTCCCTTGAATAATTACCGTTGTATTTCCATCAGGCATTTTCAACACTCGTAAAATCTGAGCGACTACTCCTACTTTATGAATATCTTTTTCTGTTGGCTTTTCTACCGATGGATCAATTTGAGAAACAACCCCTAAAATTTTATCTCCACTATTTACGTCTTTAATCAACTGTATAGATTGATCTCTACCCGCCGTGATAGGAATCACAACCCCTGGAAACAAAACCGTATTTCTTAAAGGTAAAATGGCTAACGTTTCAGGAATTTCCTCTTTATTTATCTCCTCTTCATCTTCTGCTGTCATTAATGGAATCAACTCTGAATCCTCATCAAGCATATTTTGCATAGACAAACTGTCTATTTTTATCACTTTTGAATTGCTCATATATATATTTTACTGTCAAACTGACATTAATTTTAAACCAAACTTCAATTCGGAAATCTACCTATTTCCAAAAACCCTTTCAAAACATGGTTTCATTGAAGTTTTAACGCTCTATTACAGTAAATATTTCAATTCTCGTGCCAAGACTCTTAATCAGACAAACTGTACTGTCGATTATATTTTTTAATCCAACTCGTCTATCAAATGAAACTTAAAATACATTTCCTCTCCATCTCTTTCTACCAACAGATCAACTCGTCTATTTTTCTTTTTATAAAAATGTTCAATTATATCACCATAAGATTTATGATGAACCGCTATATCATCTATTTCCAACAATACATCTCCTTTTTTTAATCCCCCTAAATCTCCTGGAGAACCTTTTCTAACATTGGCAATAATATAAGATGGCTTTAAGGCAAAATGATAGTCTAGGGAAACTAAATTATTATCACTTTCAACTAAATTAACCCCAGGTTGACGAAATTCTAAAACCATAACACTTCCGTTATAATTGATTTCCAATCCGCTCATATTGTAATAAAACTCTGCGTACTCAAGAACTTAACGCAACAAATCTAAATTAATAGATTTGTAATTATGTTACGTAAAAAAAATGGTCGACTTACACTCAAAGAAAGAATCCAAATTGAGACTCTTTTGAATGAAAATAAGT
>Ga0209223_10002589_pt1 | contig 17958 bp, 22 predicted proteins | sample COG_06_FD_184750 | JGI IMG/M metagenome (GOLD analysis project Ga0209223, IMG submission 184750) | Pelagic Microbial community sample from North Sea - COGITO 998_met_06 (SPAdes) (version 2) | ecosystem: Environmental > Aquatic > Marine > Neritic zone/Coastal water | place: Helgoland, sampling...
AGTATTCAAGAATTAAAAGAAATATCAAACGCAAGACAACCATCAAGAAGCAAACGCCGTCAAAAGAGCGATAAAAATGTAGTCAGTTTGGAACTTTAAAAATTATTAAATTAAATCTATAAATTAATTTAATAATAATATTCTATTACACCCTTGAAACTTTAAAATGGGAGAAATTTAATTCTTTAAAACAAATTTTATTGTATTATTTGAAACTATACTTTTAAATGGTGATTCATGAACCCATCTTTGATTACCAGCGCATTTATAATTATTAGTTTTTAATATAGTCAAATTTTGTTTACTTATATAATTATAGCCATGATTTTCATGTATTACCGGACATGTAGAAGTAATATCACATGTAAAATAATTTTTATTAATTCCTACACCTAACATTATCATATCATGTCTTGTTCCTGCAATTACTAAATTTTTATCAATATTATTTAAAAAAGTGCTTTTACTATGTATAACATAATCTATTCCACAAAGTGGGTGAATGCAACATTCAAATTTTTTAGATTCTACAAAGCATATATCAGAACTTGTAAATTTATTATTTAAATTAATATTATTATAAAAATATTGTTTATCTAATTTTTCTAATATTTTTGGATTATACCAATCTATACGACCACCCACTAATAAATAATTTTTTTCATTCGGTTTATATTTTTTAAAACTCAAAATATTATCTATCATATCTTGAAAATATATCATATCTGAATTTGTCCATAACATAACATCATCATCATTTGCATAATTATTTGCTGTTAAGAACATATCATACAAATATGGAATACCTTGTAGTGTTTTAATATCTGGTTCATGTATTAAATTATATTTATCACAAATTTCTTTTGTACCTTCATCATTGCCCAAGATAATAATTTTTTTTTCAATACCTTCTAATAATGTCCATGATTTAATAGCTTGTTCTTGTCTCCATGCATCATCACCTATAAATGGTTTACATGTCGTAAATATAACTAGCTTCATATAGATATATATATTATTTACTATTTATATATATTTATATTTAATTTAAAACTTTATTTATTACAAGTTATACATAAATGCCAACCTAATTTTTCTTCTAAAATTTTAAACATATTGTCTGGCATTGCTTCAAACCAATATTCTTTTACATATATATTATTTTTCATTATAATTATACTATTTAAAAATATTTTTAATTAATATTATAATGAAAAATATTTTATTTATAGGCTCTGAATCATATGATGGACCAACAATAACTATAATTGAAGGATTATATAACCTCGGTTATAAAATTTTTGTATATAAAAAAAGTAATATAAATTCTTGGTTTTGTAACAGTATTATTGATTCTTTAAATAATATTGAAGATAATATAGATTTTATTATAAGTAATTTACATTGGGGAACCAGATGGGATTTATACGATAAAATAAATAAAAAAGTTCCATATATTTTAATTGATGGCGATGACCATAATAATAATAATTCATGGATAAATAAATATATAAAATATTGTAATAGTTATGGGGTTATTGATAATAATCAAATAAAAAATATTGAAGCACAAAATTTATTAAATGAAAGAAAAATGATTAAAATAGAAAAATATAAACCCGACTATATATTTAAAACACAAAAATTTAATAATGAAGGAATTTATTTACCATTCGGAATAAATTTTAGTTATCTACAATTTAAAAAAGATATTCCTATTGATAAAAGAAATATAGATATTTGTCATTTTCCTGGTCCTGGTCAATATAGACAAAGTATGACTAATTTTATTAATAATAATTTTAAAAATTATACGGTATCAAATAAATTAATTTATGGAAATATGGTTGTAGACAATACTATTAAAACCGTTTGTGAAAATGATAATAATATACATAGTTGGCATAGATGGAAAACTTGTGACAAATATTTTGATACAATAAATAATTCTAAAATATGCATATATGTTCCTGCACCCGGAGGTTGGGACTCTAAAAGACCATGGGAAATAATTTCACAGGGTACTATTCTACTTTATTTTAAAACACCTGGTTTAATTGATAATGAATATCCTTTAAAGCAATTAGGTAATTTTTTTGAATTTACTACAATTAAAGAATTAATTAATAAATGTAATTTATTATTAACTAATAAAGATTTTTTAAATGAAAAAGCAAAAGAATGTTATGAAAATGCGAAAAAATATTTTATGCCAGAACCAATTGCAAAATATTTTTTATCGAATATCTCCCGAATCAATAACTCTTAACTTTTGAACAATAAAATTTTCGTATTTTAATATACACTCAGTATTTTTAATGTAATAATATGGACCTGGCCATTCAATTCTTCCATTTTTTACCCATTTTTGTGGACAAATATTAGATATTGTAGCATCATTTTTATGGTGTCTAAAATAGAAATTTTGTAAGTCGCCTCTAATAGGATTTTCATTTAAACAACAATCCTTTATTATAAATTTATTTCTATGTTTAATATTTAAAAATCCTAATGGACGTTTTATTACACAACCATCTAAAGATAGACCCAAAAAATATACATTATCATATTTACCTAAATTTATTGAATTCATATTTTTAAAGTTAATATTCATATCAATAACAGCCTGTAAAATTTTTCTTCCATGATTTGCACATCTACATTCATTATTATTACTACATTTATCATCACAATAATTAGCATTACAAAAATCGAAATTTATATTATCCTTAAGTCGTGATAATAATTTTAATATATTATTGACTTTTAAATCGACATATTCAGTATTTAAACTTTTTATATCATTTATTGCCTTTTCCCATAAATCAATAATTATTATCAAATTTTTCATTATATTATAATGAATAATTTAATATTTATATAATTTTATGACTAATAAATCTTATCTAATAAATATTTTGAAATATTAAATTCATTGTCTACTATATATAATGATTTATTATTTTTAATCCAACATTTTTTTTCTATATCATAAAATTCATGAGTTAGTTTATTATAATGATTATCATATTCATCAATAACAGAACCTACATATGGTCCACAATAGTCAGGAACTTTAATATTATATATTCTAGGATTCCAGCTATATTTTTCTTTATATAATGGTAAAATTTTTTTCTTTAAAAATATTTCATCTGTATAAAAAGGAGTATTGGCTTGATTAATATCACTCATCAATTGATGTATATCAAGTTTTATATTGTTAAAAATACGCGTGTTTATACTTTTATTATAATTTTTAAAAGCCATCATACCACCTCACAATAATGCTTCGCCATCACGTCTAAATGATTGAACAATGTGAAAAATTATTAAAAAATCCTACAATTTTAGAACAAAAAAGAAAAGAATGTTATGGTAATGCTATAAAATATTTTACATCAGAACCGATAGCAAGATATTTTTTATGGAATATAATTAATAATTAATAATTAATAATTAATTTTATCTAATTATAATATATATATAAAACTAAATATTATATTATAATTAGATGAAAATATTAATTTTAAAAGAAAAATTAGATCAATTAGGTAGCTATAATTATTTTGAATATAAAGATAATACTTTTAACAAAATATGTGATTATTTTAAAACAAAGGCCAACGGAATACACTCAGTATTTTGTTTTGATGCTGATTATTTTATTATCGATAATAAAACAACTAAGTATAACTATAAAAAAAACTTATCCGATAATATTTGTAATTATATAAATAAAAATACAAAATTAACACATAATATTAATAATATTAATATTAATAATTATGATATTATATGGTGTCGCGATGATATAATTGATGTTATAAAATTGAAAAATTTGTATCCAGATAAATTATTTATTTATGAAAATGTAGAACATGCTTTTGCTAACTTTAATTATGATTATGATTTAATATTAGATCATACTGATTTTTCATTTAGAGCAATTCAAAAATTGAATACTAAAATTTCATTTCCTTATCCTATTAATAAAGATATATTAAGAAAAAATATAGATTGTATTAAGTCAAAAACTATATATTTTGATAGTCGTGATATTATACAATATGCTAAAATTGCAAATACTTCTATTGATAACATAAATAGTCAAATATCAAATTTTATGAAACAATATAATATAAGTGTAAATATAGTGAACAAACGCCCCGAAAAACACTTAAGTCCATTACTAGATAATGATAGTAACATTACAAATACTTTGACATATTTTAATAGAATAGGCCAATCAAAATATTTTGTATTGACATTTCCAAGATTAGGTCAATCTTTAGTGGAAGCAGCAGCACTTAATTGTATTGTAATCGGAACAAAAAAAAGTATTAATTCGCCATTTATTTGTCATAAAGAATGTTTATTTAATGATTTTGCATCACTGGAGCAAATAAAAAATAATGTTTTATATTTAGAATCTAAACCGGAATTACAGAAAGAAATATTAGAATATCAAGATAAAATGTTAACAAAATATTATTATGAACATCAAAAAAATGTTTTACAAAAGGCATTGGAGTTAAAAAAAAAATGTTTTTAACTATTTTAATTTAAATTTTACGTTGTATCATTATAATGCGTATCAAAAATTATTTTTTCTTTATCTCTTATTAATTTTTTTGTCTCTTGTAATAATTTTGTAGTTCCTTTATCTTTTGTTTCAAATTTATTCTTATTGTTAGTATCTATATTTAAATTAAATTTATCTTTAAAAAATTTTGGAAGTTCTATATCTAAAGTTTCTGTTTTTAACCAATATTTTATTGTAGTATTTTCCATTATATTTTTTTGTAATTCATCTAACTGTTTAGATGTAAACAATATATTATAGTTATAACAAATTCGCCATATATATTCTATTGTATACATACCAATATTTAATTCACAATTTTCTAAGACATATACTAAATACTTATCAAAAATATGGTTACTTTTTTTTACTAAATTAATATTTATATTATTAAATGGATCCAATAAAATATCACAAAAGTTTTGTAATGTAATATTAATATCAGAAATATATGGTAGATTTTTAAAATTTTGATTTTTTGAGTAATAATACATTGATACATACCAATCATATGGATTTCGAATTATTGTAAATCCTTGTTTGTCTTTAGTATTATTTATAGTTAACTTCGCTCGTTTGGAAAAAAAATGGTTGAATAAAATTTCTTAATAAGAAAGTTCCTCCAGTTTTTGAAATATGTGTAAAATATAAATTATGTTCCATCAAAAGATTACATCCACAATATTCTAAATTATACATATATATATATATGTATAAGTTGAATTATTTCATTTTTAACTCTAATGCTTTTTTTAAAACATTTTTTTGATAATCTACATAATATTTATACAATCTTTGATTTTGATATTCTAATATTTCTTTTTCTAATGTTTTATTATTCTCTATCTCATTAATTTTGGTAAGAATAGTTTCTGGAAGCTGAAAATTATTAAATAAAGTAAAAGGGTGACATAATATTTTATGATTATGTGATTTACTACTTCCAAAACATATACAATTTAAACACGCTGCATCAACCAGTGCTTGTCCAACTCTACCATATGTTGATACATAGTATTTGCTTTTACCCAATAATTCTAAATATGGTTTTACATCAGATACACCCTCAAATGAAAAACAACATCCTGATAAACTATTTTGTAAATTACAAACTATAGGAATTTTATATCTATTTTTAATATAATTATAAAAACTCTTAATTTTATCTTTAAATTTATCCCGTTCTTCGCAGTTACATAATTTACATATATCTCTATAATCTATATATATTTGATATATTTTATCGATATTAATTATATTTCTAATTTTGTCTGGGCATTTTGGATAAGGAAAACTTATAACACTAGGTAATTTAATACTGTTAGCGAAATTACTTTTATTATGTTTTAAAATTAAATCATAAAAATTCGATTTATTAGAAGTTCCACGTTCATGCTCCACTTCTTCATAAATAAAAAGTGTTCTTGGATATACTATCTTATAGTGTTTAATATTATTTAGAATAGGATCTCTACACCATACAATATCATATTCCCCATATGGAATATCTTTTTCTGATATAGTTTTACCTAAATTATTAAAATAAATTTTTTTAACTTCTACATTATTATCTAGGTTATTATTCTTAATACATTCACATTCATGTCTTGTAAAATTATAAGAATTTAGTATATAACTATCAGCCTCAAATAATAAATAACTTTCTAAACCATTATACTTTGCTATATGATTATTAAAAATATCATCTATCGTAATATCTTTATACTTAAAACTTGTATTAGGGCCTAATACATCATATAATTGTTTTATTATACATACTTTCATACTATTAATATTATGTATTATTAATTAAATAGTAATATAACTAAAATAATTCATGGAAAGATTTAATATGATTTATTTTTTCATAAATAACTGGCCCGCCAACTAACTGTCCTTCTCTTGGATGATTTCTTATATGACCATTTTCCAAAAATTCATCAATATATTTAAGTAAAAGAGTAACATTGGCGAAATGTAGTGCTTTGTCACAAGCATTGGCTTGCTGTATAACACAATCTTTTACTATAAATGCTTTTTGTTTTAATCTTTTATAACCCAATGGATCTCCCATACAACACTCATCTAAAGACAGACCCATTATATATATTTTATTATAATTATCTAAAATATAGTCTGTTGATATTTTAGAATATTGATCAGTATCACTAATATAATCTCCCACTGATATAATTTCAAAATTATTTAAAAACGATGGTTGTTTTGCAGTATTATTAGAATTTGCATTATAAATAATAAACCTTTTATTTATTTTATTATGTTCTAAAAATTTATTGATATTATTATATATGTTGTTATAATAATTATTAATATTAGGGTTAGGATCTTTAATATTCCATAAATCTACTAATATAATACAATCTTCCATTATATTAGTATATATATAATTTATAATGTTATAACGAATAATAAAATCACTAGTCAAAATCTAATTGAATAAATTTATAATTTAATTTTTTTAAAAGGTCATCAAATAGATTTGGATTTACACTACATGTTTTTCATATTTCCTGGAATATATTGCATTAATATACAAGGTTTGTATTTTTTTGTAGTTTCTAAACCACCCAATAGAGCATAAAATTCGAAACCTTCAATATCTATATATGTATAATTAAGTCAAATTTATCAAAAACTGTTCTAATGTAGTATTATCTTTAAAAGTATCTAAAAAAACCAACTTTTTTTGTTTATTATATTGATATGTTTTTACAGCATGAGACCATACATCATTTGTTGTTCCATGTCTATTTAACATAAATAAATTATTATTAGTTTGTTCCATTATAAAATCGGTTGGACTGCAATTTGTAGCAAAATATAAAGAACAATTATAAGTATAATAAATAAATTTATCTAGATCAAGATAATTTGGAAACGAAGATAAATATTCATTATTTGCTGGCATATTTAATTGTATTTCATGAATATAAGGGCTTCTATTAAATTTATATGGAATAATATCTTGAAATAAAATCAAATGTTTTTTTAATTTAGAACATAAATTTATTATTAATTCAATTTGTTCATCACTTTGTCCATTATTTATATAATTTTTATGACAATTTCTGATAAAAAAAGCAAAATATGGTTCGTCAAATAGTTTTGGATAAAAAGATTTTTCTAATATTTTAAAGTTTTGAGCTAAGTTTAATATAGAAGTTGCACCATCCATTCGTTTGGTATATAATGTTTTTTGACCAGTTGCATAGATATAACTTGTATTCCAATGAGTTTTCCCAAATTTATTTGTATAAAAATTTTTTTTTGTATAATAATGTGGCCAAATTGTATTTTTAAAATTTAATTTTTGTATTAAATTATCAAAATCTAATTCATTAAAATTTTTTATACCCATCCAAAATGCTTTTCCTCCATCTGGTTCGTAATTCTTTAGGATAAAATTCCATTTTTCAGTAAAAACACCTTTTTTAATAATATTTTCAGTATTAATAAAATTATCTAAGACAATCAATATATCCACCTTATCTCTATATAATAATTCCATACCAGGCAAACAAGTACCAATAATTTTTCCATTATTTTTATTAATTTCAAAAAAATCTTTAAACATATAATTTAATAATGATTGAATATATCCATATTCATGCCATATATATCCTACATAATTACATTCATTTGGATTAAATTTAATTAATAAATTTTCTAATTCAGTTAAACTATTAACATGGTAAAAATCATCATATTTTAAATATATGCTTTTAAAATCATTAAAAGAAATATCATTCATTGGCTTTTTATATATTTATATTTATATTTATATATTTATATTTATATATTTATATTAAAATTATAACTTATAACTTTTTATTGTATTAACTATATATTCTAAATCTTTTTCTTCCAGCCACCATCCCACAGGGATACAGACTAATTCTTTTTCTAAAATATCTAAATTAGGTAATATCTCTTGAAATTCTTTTACACAACTATTTATATCATTTCTATTATGAACTTGACTTGTCATAATTTTAGCATCTTTCATATTTTCCATAAATTCTTGTTTTTTATCATTTAAAATACGAATGGTATAAAGCCAATATGCCGAATTACATTTCGGATTATTATTCATTAATTTGATTCCTTTTATATGTTTCAATTGTTCATCTAAGTATATTCCATTCACTCTATTCTTTCTTAATAATTCATCAATATGAGGTAGATTATATAATCCTATTATTGCATTAATATCATTCATATGAAATTTATAACCATATTCAAGTATATTATTCTCTAATCTTAAATCCTTTCCTTTATAATTTCTTTTATCACGATTAATACCATACCATCTTAGTAATTTACATCTTTCATATAGATCATTAGTAGGCAATGTTATTAATCCTCCATCGCCAGTAGTTAAATGTTTAATTGCCTGTAAACTAAATACACAAATATTTTTATTACTTCCTATCTTTTTATCATTATATTCTGCTCCAAAAGAATGGGCACAATCTTCAACTACTACTGGTTTAAAACCATATTGTAATTGATGTTCTTCACAAATTTTATCTAATTCATCCAGATCTACTGGATTTCCGCCCCAATGTACTAAATATATTACTTTGGTTTTATCATTTAATTTTTTCTTAACATCTTCAAGAGAAATATTTGCAGTTTCTAAATCTACATCTAACCATTTAATATTTACATTATTTGATAATACTGCTGCAGTTGTAGCAAAACAAGTTAATGCGGGAATTAATACTATATCTTCTCGATCATTAAATCCAGGCCAATCGTTTAGAGCATCTTTATTTTTTAATAATCTTAAAGCTAATGTTAATCCCGCAGTCGCTGAATTTAGTGTCAAAACATAAGGATTTTGTAAATATTCCTTTAATTTAGTTTCAAACTCTTCAACTATTGGTCCTTGTGTTAATTGTCCAGACATTAATAATTTATTTACTGGTTCTAATACATCTTTACTCATAAAAACTTTAAATAGAGATAACATAATATATAATTATATTTATATTTAATATATTTAATATAATAAATTAAATATAATATATTAAATATATTATATGAAAAGTTCATATAATAATTCAATTACATATAAAGAAATAATTGATGGAATAATTTTTGTTAAAAATCCTAAAAAAATAGTTGAATTTGGTATATTAGAAGGTCTTTCACTTACATCATTTGTAGAAAATTCTGTTCCTACTTGTCAAATTAATGCATATGACATTTTTGAAGAATTTAATGGAAATTCCGCAAATAAAAAACAACTTTTGGAACAATTTTCAAAATATAAAAATGTTAACATTGAGTATGGAGATTTTTATAATAAATACAAAGATATAATAGATAATAGTATCGACATAATACATATTGACATAGCAAATAATGGAGAAACATATGAATATGCTATCAATAATTATATTTCTAAATTGACAAAAAATGGAATTATGATTATTGAAGGTGGTAGTGAAGAACGTGATAATATTGAATGGATGAATAAATATAATAAACCAAAAATAAAACAAGTTATAGAAAAATATTCTAACAAATATACCTTTAAAACAATAGGAAATATTCCATCTATTACATTAATCCACCCATAATATATTTATTTTTCTAACCATTTTATATTTTCTTTTAATAATGTCCATTGCACAGTTTTTCTAATAGATTCTTCGAAGTCAAGTGGTAATTTAAATCCCATATTAAATAACTTGCTGCCATCAAGACCATATCTAAGATCATGACCTGGTCTATTTGAATGAAAATCAACCATTTCATAATTCAACTCTTTAGATAAAAATTTGGCAATAAATTGTGCCATTTCTAAATTACTTACTTCTCGTTCTCCCGCAATATTATATTTTTCACCAATAGTTCCTTTTTTTATTAAAAATAATACAGCAGAAGCTATATTTCTTGCATGAATATAGAACCTTGTTCCAGATTCTTTTTTATCTGGATACGAGTGTATGTATACTGTTTCATTATTTAATATTTTTTTAATACATAATGGAATAAACTTTTCTACATGTTGCCTCTCTCCAAATGCATTCATAACATTCACTATTATTAATGGTACTTTATATGTATTTTCATATGCAATACATATTTGTTCTCCAGCAGATTTAGATGCAGAATATGGATTGGTTGGTTTATGTCTATCCCACTCTTTAAATAATGTATCACCTAAAGCAGGACCAAATACTTCATCCGTGCTAAAATAAAAAAAAAGTTCTAAGTTTTTTAAAGTTTTTGAATATTCTAATAAATTTAATGTGCTATTAATATTATTATCAAAAAATAGTTTAGGTTCTTTTATGCTATTATCAACATGTGTTTCTGCTGCCATATGAACTATAAAATTAATGGTTGTTCCAATCTCTTTTTGTAGTCCTTCGGAAATTGGATTAATTAAATCATTTGTAAATACCTTTATTCTATCGTTATTTAAACAACCTGTATCACGTAGTCTTCCAAAACCATTACTAGCATAACTTAACTTATCAATTATTATAATATTCCAATCAGTGTTTAAATACACATGCTCAACAAAATGATGTCCAATAAAGCCGCAACCTCCAGTAATAAGTATAGTTTTAGACATATTATTATTATTTAATAAATATCTTTAAATAATATATTATTCATATTTATATAATTAATGAATTTATATAATTAAATTTCCAAGTTTGTAAATACCATAATTCATAATTTATAAAGTCTTGTTTATTTTTTAAATGTTTTGTCTGTTTTCTATTTTTAAATGTACCTTGTATACAACAGTCTAATACTATTGTTTTATTTATATGTTTTAAATTCTTATAACTATAAGGTCTGGATACTGTAACACATTCATCCAAAGACATACCACCAAAAAATAGTTGATTATATTGATTAAAATTTGGAACTTTAATTAAATCATATTTTTCAAATAACTTACTACTTCCATATCTATTCTCTAAATAATTTATATTAATAATATCAATATTATTTTCTTGACAATATTTTAAAGTTTTTTCTATGCAAGCAAGTTTTGTTTCAAAATAAGGAATTAAAAAAGGATAATCGATTATCTCTGCAAAACTTTCAGGATAGGGTGTTAAATCAATAAATATGAAGGTTTTTTTTATCTTTAATCATTTATAATATAATTAAACATATTTCCATATTCTTTTTTTACTTCATTTATTAATTGTATTTCATCTTTAATAGTTACATTTTTCCCTGCTTCTACCAAGCGTTTTGCTATTTTTAATTTAGCACTTTCTTCTATTATTGGTATTTTACTCTCTTCTTTATAGCATACATTTTCAATTATATATTCTTCTTTATTTTCATCCAATAATTTTTGTGTCAAAAAATCAGAATGTAATTTATTATATTTTGTTGTAGATAATAATAATTCATTATTTATGTTATTTTGATCTACAAATAATGCCAATGCTCGTGTATCTCTTGGAAAACATGGACCACCAAAAGAATATCCTGGTCTAAAATATTTATTTCCTATTCTACTATCGCTACCAATTGAGTCTAACACTATATCTTTATTTGCGCCAATATTATCACATACATCTGAAATCATATTTGCAAAAGATAACTTCGTTGTAATAAACCCGTTTATTGTAATTTTTGTAATTTCTGCTTCTAATGGTGAAATAATACAGTATTTTGGTTGATTTTCTACTATCTTATTATAAATATTTTTTAATTTATTTCCTAATTCTTCTGAATTTGTTCCAATCAAAATCATATCCGGGTTTCTGAACCCTTTAAGAATTTCACCCTGTGCAATAAATTCTGGATTATATGATACAGTTGTATTTTTACAGTCAGAGAGAAGATAACTACCAACTTCATCTATATATTTAGGCATTAAGGTACAACCAATTATAATATCTTTATTTACAACTTTATGTTCATTTATTTTTTGTAGGAGATTAGATACAATAGAATGGTCATAAAATTTATCACCACCAGAATTAGGTGTTTGAACAATGATAAAAATAGTATCAGAATGATTTAATCCTTCAGCGAAATCTAAAGTAGCTCTAAAGTTTTTGCTTTCTTTTAAAAGATTTTCATATCCAGGTTCTTCAGTTTTTAAAGTTTTTGAATTCAAGGATTTTATATAATCTTCTGATATGTCTACTCCTAATACATTGTAACCCGCTTTTTCAATAAGCAACGCTAATCCTAATCCTAATTTTCCAACACCAATAACTGTTATATTATCCATATAACAGTTTATATTATTATATTTTTAAATATTTAACGTTAAATATTTAAAAATATAATGTTAAAAGAATTATATTATGAAAAAAGTTTTAGTATTAGGAGCCGGTGGATTTATTGGAGGACACTTAGTAACACATCTTAAATCGTTAGGATATTGGGTTCGTGGTGTAGATCAAAAAAGACACGAGTATAAAAAAAATGACGCAGATGAATTTATTATTGCTGATTTACGTGAATATAGTTCTGTCAATCTTGTAATAGATGATACAATTGATGAAGTTTATCAATTAGCTGCAGATATGGGAGGCGCCGAATTTGTTTTTTCTGGTAATAATGATGCCGATATAATGCATAATTCGGCTATTATTAATTTACATGTTTGTGATGTGTGTGTTAAAAAAAAAATCAAAAAGGTTTTTTATTCATCATCTGCTTGTATATATCCAGAACATAATCAGATGGACTCTAACAATCCAAATTGCGAAGAGTCTACAGCATATCCGGCCAATCCAGATTCTGACTATGGGTGGGAAAAACTATTGAGTGAAAGAGTTTATTTAGCGTATAAAAGAAATAAAAATCTTGATGTTAAAATAGCAAGATTTCATAATATTTTTGGACCACTAGGAACTTGGAATGGTGGTAGGGAAAAAGCACCCGCAGCAATTTGTAGAAAGGTTATTGAATCAAATGATAAAATAGATATTTTTGGTGATGGATGTCAAACCAGGTCTTTTTTATACATCGATGAATGTATTGAAGGAATAATGAAATTAATGAATTCTGATTTTAGTGGTCCGGTTAACATTGGTTCAGATGAAATGGTTACAATAAATAAATTAGTTGAAATAGCTTGTTCTTTCGAGAATAAAAAATTAGAAATTAATCATATTGAAGGACCATTAGGTGTAAATGGAAGAAATTCAGACAATAATTTAATTTTTAAAGAATTAAATTGGAAACCATCAAAACCACTAAAAGACGGATTACATAAAACATATAATTGGATAAAAGAGCAAGTATAGATATATAAAGTTAATTATACAAAATTTTATTAATCATATTAGTAAAACTTTGTTTACTATATACGTTTCGTTGATACCATTCATAACACGCATTAGACATTAAATTCCAATCATCTTCTGTTATTACTTTTAGTTTTTCTACAAATTCTTCTTCATCTTTTACTGTTATGTAATGTTTGTTTTCAACCAATGGTTCCATATAAGATTCTACAGTAACTTCGGGTGTTACTATTGGAACTGTTCCGAATGCCATTAATTCTACTTCACGATGACATTTGCTCCCATAACCGCGTAAACACAAACCATAACGCGAATTGCGTAATTTCATCAAATACTCTTCGTGAGTGAATTTATGTTTATTACCAGAAGTGCAATGATATTCTGTTAATACTAAACTCCAATCGATTTGAGTATTTCTGTATTTTGCTTGCTCACTATTTTCATAATTTCCTATGAATATGCTTTGAATCGTTCTATCTTTATAAGAAAGAATACCTTTTGTGTCTAGTATATTTTCAAGTATAATAGCTTTTCTTGGCCAAAAAATCCATGGACTAACATTTAAATTATTCTGTTTTATTAGTTTGCCTTCTTTGTTAATATCACCATTACCAAGTAGAATTAAACTTGATGACATTAGTTCATTATTGAACCATAAATGTGTTGGACGATCATATAATAAAATATCATTACCTAACCAACAATGTCCGCTGTCTGTTAACTGTATATCAACGTCGCTATTGTTTTGTTTCATTAATAATGCTAATTCTCGAAAACTATCGTTGTTATGATTCCATATTCCATTGCGGGGTTGTTTGGGTATTTTGATAATCCATTTATTATTAATTATTCGGTCAATTATTAATAATTCTTTGTATCGTTTTAAAGTTTTCAACGCATTAATAAAAATACTGTTAATTTTTGGAAAATTATATCTTTCATCAAAATGTGTATGTAAAAATACAAGTGGTTTATTATTTATATTTATTTCATTATTTTTAATACTAATTTCGGTTATTGTCTTATTTGGATTATTAGATAATAATACACGCCATGGCATATAATTTATTTCTTTTCCAAATTCATGATAACTATATTTCTTCACTAAATCTTCTATTGAAGCTTGGTCATGATATCGTGATGTTTTTGTAAATTCTATCCAATCATTTGGAACATTTTTATTTTTAGTCCATAAACAACCTCCGTTATAATATCCGACTTCATCAGTATTTGATTTTTTTATATAATGTGGAGAGACCCCTAACTCTTTTGATTTGTCAATAACATTTATTGGATTGAAAAAAATGATGTCGCTATCTAAAAACATTGTATCTGTTTCATTTTCAAGAGCATATTTAATTACATTTGCTTTTTGCATTTGGAACTCATCCCATATACCTTCGTTTACCATAATATTTCTATTTTTATTACTATATTTATCTAACGTTACATTCAAAAATAATTGTAATCGCAATTGTGGTTTAATTATATCTAAATGGTTTTTGGTTTCAGTGTCAATTAATCCATATACCTTACTATTTTTATGATGTATTGACAGCGATAATAACATACCTATTAATTCGTGACTACAATTATATGTTGAGATAAAACAAAAACTACTCGGTACTGACATTATAACAATAATAACAATTACTTTTTAAATATTATTATATTAATGTCAATAAAAATCCAGCATTGGTTTTATCAAAGTTATTCAATTTCATATATGGATTTAAATGTTTCCATAATTTAACAACATAAGGCTTTTATGTCGTGGCGTTTGCTATATAGTGTAATATCTTATAATTTATTATTTCGCCATAATCCCGTACAAATGTGCATTCCGTAACACCCATCTTTTTTTAACCCTTCTATATATTGATTATTCTTTTTTGTAGGTGGATGAAATAAATTTCTCTTACTAACACAAATATCATCGTTTATTTTAGAATATTTTTTCCACATAGCAAAAACAAACATCGGTCCTGTCCCTAATACATTACCATCTATATTTTTGTCTGTATTATAATGTAATTTTGTTCGGTCAATTGTAAATAATGTATCCATTAATGACTTCCAATATGGATGGTTCGGTTGAGATGCAAAAATACAATTTCCTAAACAAATAGAATTGCCATTTTCGTCTTCTCTATTACATGGTATAACAACTTTTTCATTTAGCAAATCAAATGGGTTAAACATTAAATAGTCCATATCTGTGTATAATCCTCCATATTTATACATTAAAAAATATCTAAACATATCTATTTTCATAATCATTCTTGGTAATTCATTAAACTTGTCATAATATTCTGGAAATTCTGTTTTCATTAACCTATCCATATCCTCATCTGTATAAAAACGATATTCAAAATCAGGATGTAATCTTTTAATTTCTGTTTGACACATTTTATATGTTTCTGGTAAATTATGATTTTTGTATGTTTGATGAATAATTTTTGGTATAGTCATTTATAACAATAATAATAATCATTATTTAAATATTATTATATTAATGTCAATAAAAATCCAGCATTGGTTTTATCAAAGTTATTCAATTTCATATATGGATTTAAATGTTTCCATAATTTAACAACATAAGGTTTATTTTTTTCAATATTTTTTTTATAATTATCGTCTATTAGTAACATTTTTTCTATATTATTAATTTTTCCAGCCAATCCATGAGATGAATAATATTCATCAGCATTAATTTTTAACATGTTATCAAATTCAAGTTTACTTTCATGATGATTATTTAATAATTCTGTGAGTAATTTCTCTGTAATAAAATAATTATTAGTATAATTATTATTTTTCCAATAATAATCTATATATTCTTTCCATTTATCAATTATATATGAATTTGTATTTGCGATTATAAAACAATACAAACAATGTGATAATTCGGAACCACCATTTGGTCTATAATACATAAAACTATTTGAATGTAATAATGATTCTTCATATAAATTATTTATTGGTTTTAAACATAAACAAGTGGCATCTGCCCATATACCTCCATATTTTTTTAAAATAGAAATTCTTACAATATCTGATATATGTTGAGCTTTTATTTGTTTATTATTATTATAAATATAATCTATATTCAAATCATATTCTTTTAAATTATTATAGTCTAATTTAATAATATTCCAATCACTATTGTGTTTAATCCAAGAACTTAAAACTTTTTTTTGTAATATAGGAGCATTTTCCCAACCTTGTAACCATAATAAATAAATATTTTTCTCAAACATTATAATATTCTTTCAAAAGTTATATTTAAATCTTTATTTTCAAGAATTTTATAATTATTTTCTTGTAATCTGTTAACTAATTTTTGTGTTAATTTATTTGGATCTTTTCTTTTTAGTAATAAATCAAATTCTATACATAAATATTTTGGATATATTTTGTCATCTAACATCTGGTTCAACACATCTATTTCAGAACCTTCTATATCTAATTTTAACAAATCTATTTTAGTATGATTTAAATCGCTCATAATATTTTTAATTGAATCTACTTCAACTTCATCATAATCATTGCCAAACATATTATCGACAAGAGATTGCGAAACATATTGAGTGTTTGTTTGTTTATAGAATTTTAAAACGGATTTTTCTCTATATAATCCTTTATTAATATACATAAATTTACCGAAATCAGGATTTAAATTTTGTATATTATTTAAATAATCTGGTTGAATATCTCCTGAAAATGTAAATTTTTTTGTAGCGTAATAAGTTTTAACTTCTTCAAAATGTTTTAATGCTCTATTTGTTGGATCTATTAAAATAATATTACATTGATATTTATCGTTTATTTTAAAATCAAAAGATATATCTTCACCTACACCACCTGAATATATTATACTGTTTTCATCTAACTTACAATTTATAGGTATGCTCCAACCACCATAATTAGTTCCTAATGTTTCCATTGAATATATTAATAATTTACTTTTTAATATATTTATAAATCTAAACTAACTACGTTCTTGTCGCTCTTCTGGCGGCGCTTTGTGCGGGACGGTGTTTTGGCTTGGGAAAGGTCTTTGAGCTCCTCGATGCTGATTGTGCTGCTGTCCTTCTTATT
>Ga0209223_10002594_pt1 | contig 17927 bp, 16 predicted proteins | sample COG_06_FD_184750 | JGI IMG/M metagenome (GOLD analysis project Ga0209223, IMG submission 184750) | Pelagic Microbial community sample from North Sea - COGITO 998_met_06 (SPAdes) (version 2) | ecosystem: Environmental > Aquatic > Marine > Neritic zone/Coastal water | place: Helgoland, sampling...
AAGAGGAGAAGCTCAAGATAAAGCAAGTAAATTAAGAGGAGAAGCTCAAGATAAAGCAAGTAAATTAGGGGGGGAAAATCAAAATGATGGCTTGGTATTAATGCTCTATAAGAAATATTATCGCACTCTTTTTGGCAATGAGTTTAGTTCAAGAAAAGAAAGTAGAAGTGAGAAGCTGAGTGAATTATTAGATAAATTTAATAAATATCTAGATTATGATGATATTTCCGGACCTGCTCTTCGCCTAAAAGATGGAGATGTTAGAAGAGATTTCGCTTTTAAAAATAATACTATGCTGCATTGGGCAATAGCAAATGCTGAGAATGACATCGCTAATGTTTTAATTAATAAAATTAATGAAAAAAATTTTTTTGATATCTACCAAGAAACATCATTTGATAATAACCCTCTTCACCTATTAATTGCCAAGGGCTATATTGATAAAGATAAGGACAGTAAAGAAGTAAAGCCAAGCAACAAAGATTTAGCTCTAAAAATTATACAACATGCGCCACTGCAAACTTTTTTGCAAAAAACTACAGCGCAGGAAGGTCTTCCAGATTCAGGGTTAACAGTTTTAGATCTTGCGGTTTTAAGGGGTGATATTCAATTGGTAACAAATATTTGTGCAAATATTTCAAAGCATAAGGAGAGTAAAACTAAAGAAGGTAAAAAAAAACTCACAGATATTATTGATGACTCAAAAAAATATCTAAATAAAAGTAAGTCAGAAGTTTTAAGTCTTTTACGAGGAAATTGGCAAAAATTTAACAACGAAAATATTAACCCAGGGCGCGAAGACATTAAAAACATTTTAGATAGTCAAGTAACACCAAGCCCTTCTCCAAATACTAAAAGAGAAGAAATCCTACTTGATCAATTTCTTAAAGAAAGCGGCAATGAAGACTTCAAAATAATATCATCAGAAACTGATGAAGTATATGTAAACAGAATAAACAGTCTCGATAAAGTCAAAAATCAGGCAAAACCACAATATTATTGCGGCATTGGTATTGAGGTTGATTTAATATTTGATAAAAATGAAGATGGTTCAGAAAATCTAAATAAAATTACTGGCTTTAATGTTAAAAAAGTTTTTGATGAATCACCAGCAGCGGCATTGGGAATTGAAGCAGGGAAAGATTTGATTCTTAATAATGCAATTGAAAAAACTGATGAAACGCCATTTATTGGTCAAAATGGTGTAATTAATAATGAAAATCTTATCAGTGCAGTGCAAAAAATTAGAAATGGCGATTTGTCTAATATAAAAGATATCGAGAGTGATAAAAAAATAAATCCAAAAGCTATTTTGGATTCAATGATTTATAATATACGAGTAAAGAAATCTACAGTAAGTGATTACGAAGTAGCCAGAAGGAATAACAAAGAACGCCAGTTGAAGAAATGCTTGTCCAATTCTTTACCTTGACCATAATGATTAAGATTAGAGAAATTGCTATTACATGCTAAATCATGCGAGTATTACCATAATCGATGTTATCATGATATTTTTTCTTAGTTAAGGCCAAGATTAAGCCAAAACATATTGCCATCGATAATATCGAAGAGCCGCCATAGCTAATAAATGGTAGAGTCATGCCCTTTGTTGGTAAAAGCCTTAAAGTCACGCCAATATTAATGGTTACTTGTAAAATAAACTGCATTATCAAGCCACATAATGCCAGATGCCTAAACATATTATTTTCTTTTGAGGCTTTTTTTACAACTCTGCCAAATATGAATAATATTATTAATAATATTGCGATACATGACAAAACACCAAATTCTTCAGCAATTACAGCGAAAATAAAATCGGTGTGAGCATCTGGTATGTGAGTTTTTACCACTCCAGCTCCGGGTCCAACTCCGAAAAATGAGCCGTTGATATAGGCATCTATCGACATATCAGCTTGATAGTTTTTGCCATCTAAATCTAAAAAACGATTTATCCTATCCTGCACATGAGGAAATTTTATGTAAGCCAAAGCTCCACCGCATAACGCCAAAAAGCCAATAATGAAAACCAGCAACATTGGTAGGCCAAATAAAAAAAGCTGCAATGACCACAACAGGGCAAAAATCATCGTCATGCCAAAATCAGGTTGCAAAATCAACAAAGCTACGACCGCTATCAATAATGCGATAGAAGCTACATAGTTGAATAAAAATCTTTTCTGAGAAAAGCTGTATAGAATATAAGCATTGGTAACTACAAAAAAAGTCTTGGCAAATTCTGAGGGCTGTAAAGTAAATCCAAAAATAGAGATCCATCTTTTCGAACCCTTAGCTTCAAAACCAAATATTAATAAATAAACCATCAACAACAAGCTAACAAACATACCAATGATGGCTAGCAGCTTTATTTCTTTTAAGTTTAAAAAAGATATTGCAACCAATATTATGATTGCCACAGCAGCGAATATTAGCTGCTTTCTAATGAAGGTGAATTTATCAACATCTATTCTTTCAGCAACTGAAGGACTTGATGAAATTATCATGATGGCGCCAAAGGCAACCATAAAAATAACAAAGAAAAAATTAATTTTATCAACATCTAGCCACCATTTTTGCAAAAAATTTAAATTAGAGCGATCGAAGCGTTTATAATTATTGATATTGGAATTAAACATTTTATGTTTTTAATGATATTTTTTACGGCCAACTATGGCCGACGCGCAAGTCGCGCTTGCTAACAAAATTAACTAATGATTTTACACTAAGTTATTTTGTTAGAATTAACAAAAAAGTTTTTTAAGCAATGGCTGATATGAAATCAAATAAAACCAGCAATATTTGGGGTGGACGTTTTAGTGAAAAGCCTTCAGATTTAATGCAAGAAATCAACGAATCAATTAGCTTTGATTATAAGCTTTATAAGCAAGATATTACGGGCTCCAAGGCTCATGCTAATATGCTTTGTAAAATTGGCATTTTAAATAAAGAGGAATTAGAAAAAATTGAAAAAGGCCTAGATCAAATTAAAGATGAAATAGAATCTGGCAAATTTGAATTCAAAATAGAGCTTGAAGATATTCATATGAATATTGAATCACGCTTAAAAGAAATTATCGGCGATGTTGCTGGCAAATTACACACCGCAAGATCTCGCAATGATCAAGTAGCAACCGATCTTAAATTATTTGTCCGCGATGAAATAGATGAAGCATTGCAATTATTACAAGATTTGCAAGATAACATTATATTTAAAGCCAAAGAAAATATCGATGTAATAATGCCTGGATTTACTCACTTGCAGGTAGCCCAGCCAGTATTGTTTTCACATCATTTATTAGCTTATTTTGAGATGTTTAAACGCGATATTTCTCGCTTGCAAGATTGCCGAAAAAGACTCAATGAATGCCCTCTTGGATCTGCTGCTTTGGCTGGCACCTCTTTTGACATTGATCGCAAAATGACAGCCAAAACTCTTGGCTTTGATAAACCGACTGATAATTCCATGGATAGTGTTTCTGATCGTGATTTTGCGATTGAATATTTATCATGCCTATCTTTGATCGCTATCCACCTTTCTAGATTAGCTGAAGAAATAATTATTTGGATGTCAAAAGGCTTTGAATTTATTAATCTTCCCGACTCCCTTACTTCAGGAAGCTCAATCATGCCGCAAAAAAGAAATCCCGATGCTGCCGAATTAGTGCGCGGTAAAGCTGGTCGTATTTTTGGCGCTTTAACCACATTGCTAACAACCATGAAAGGCTTAACCTTGACATATTCCAAAGATATGCAAGAAGATAAAGAGCCTTTATTTGATGCCACTAAAAATTCAAAATTATGCTTAAGAGCAATGTCACAAATGGTCAAAACTCTAAAAACCAACCCTGATAATATGCTGAAAATGGCTAAATCGCAATATTCAACTGCCACTGATTTAGCTGATTGGCTTGTTAAAAATCTCAATCTACCATTTCGCGATTGCCATCACATAACAGGGCAAATTGTCAAATTAGCCGAAAATAAAAAATCAAGTTTAGACGAATTAACCCTAGAAGAAATGCAAAAAATAGAGTCAAGAATAACTAAAGATATTTACGAGGTCTTATCCGTTGAAAACTCTATTAAATCTCGCATTTCTTATGGCTCAACTTCTATTAATGAAGTTAAAAATAAAATTAAAAATGCAAAAAAATAATAAGATATATAAATATAAGGCTTTTTCTTTAGTTGAACTATCGATTACTATTCTAGTAATTGGCGTTCTTATTGCCGGCATTGTAGGAGGATCTCAGCTGATGGAAAAAACCAAAATAATGACAAAAAAATGGCAAGTACAAAACTACAAAGGTATTGAGATCCCAGATGTTATTTTCAGCTCTAGCAATAAATTGTGGCTAGATGCTGCCAATATCAACGGCAGCTATAATGCAGGAATAAAAAATAACAAAAAAATTGCATCATGGATTGATATAAGCGGCAATAATTCAGATGTAAATCAAGCAAACTCTAGTAAACAACCTATATACAATGGATCGGCCATAATCTTTGACGGATCTAATGATTATTTTAATGTTCCAAATATTTTTTCTGATTCTTTAAGAGCAACTGGTATAATTGTCATCAATGACACCCTAACATTACCCGTTCGCAATGATGGTCATTGGGATTTTGGAAATTATGGATACGCTATGCAGCATTATGGTGGTGGGTCTAGAACAGTTTATGATAATTTTACTATGAACTCAAGGCCTTTAACTGCTAGCGATATTCAAATAAATAATCAGACACAAATTTATGTGATACAAAATGATGGTAGTCAATTTACCTCTTATATGGATGGAGTTCAGGCTGTTCAAGGAATCAGTAATGGCTTTAACCCAAGAAGCAACCCTCTTATTGGGGCAGCTCATGGTAGTGGAAACACGGGTGGAGCTAGTTACTTTAAACCCAGATCCGTCAATAAAAAGCTAATTTAGGCTGCTATAGTCATGTTTCATAAGTACTGGTAAAAAAATTCTAGTGCACCTAAATGGTGCATGAATATTTTTTACCAGTGCTTATGGAATATGAGATGGCAGCATAAATTAGCTTTTTATTGACGGATCTGGGTTAAAGGCGAAATCAGAGAAATTATTTTACTTAATGATATATTGAGTGATGATGATAGAATTTCTGTCATTCATTATTTATCAAGAAAGTGGGGATTGACACGAACCGTAGATAGTGATGATGACGGTACAGTTGATATCCAATTAACAGTAGTATAAATTAGAGGGCTTTATTAATTAAATTAATGAAGTTAAAAATAAAATTAAAAATTCAAAAAGATAAATAATGAAAAAGAAATCGATTAACAAAGCTTTTAGCTTAATTGAACTATCTATATCTATTATTATAATAGGATTGATTATCGCTGGCGTTATTAAAGGCAGCTCTTTAAAAGAGCGCAAGATGTTGTAGACAGATGGCAATCTGACTCAACCTATGCTGCTGCTTTTACACTAGACTCCATTGATGGGCTAAAGCTTTGGATTGATGCATCGGACAAATCAAAAATTGAGCCCGCTAATATCACTAGTAATTCTGAAATAACATCTATTACAGAAAAATTATCAAAAGTTAAATTATCTGCCTTTGGCAACTCCCCGCTATATCTTGAAAATGGCATTGGATCAAAACCAGCTATATTTGTTGATCCCCCCGATCAATCGATGCTTAGAAGTGAATCTGGAATATTTGACATAGCAGGCAACTCTGTAACTATCTTCTTATCACTAAAACACACTAATATCGATACCATAAATAGAAGGCTGGTAAGGTTCTGGAGTGGTTCAGAATTCTTTATTATTGGGGGCAAAGTGACTGATTCTAGTTATTCTGGAAATGTTTCCCTGACGAACACTAGAGGCGGTGTTACAACTATTAACTTCAGCAATGAGGCAGAATACTTAAAAAATGACAATAGTCAGATCATGACCCTAACTCTTGATGGAGGAAATTCTTTATCCTTGCACAGCAACGGAAAGCTAATTGATAGCATTGCTACCACGACATCAATAGATGGACCCTTAAATGATATAAGTTTTGAGATTGGATCAAACTCAAGTATTTTGCTTGGCTCAAAGATTGGTGAAATAATTATCTATGAAGGCGTTCTTTCTCAGAACGATAGATCAGTAGTTGAAGGCTATCTATCACAAAAATGGTCAATCCCTTTGGTTGATTAATCATAATTATTATTTTTGACCCCAGCTTTACTTTTTAAGGCCAGATAATAAATTTACAAAACATTTGCACCCCAAGGACACAAATTTTTGCACTTCAAGACCTATAAATAAAGGATTAACTTAAAAAAAAGACCTTTGCACAGCTGAAATTATAGCAATTACAGCTTTAATGATATGTTTAATCAAATTAGTTTTGAGGATCAAATGGTATTATTTATGATTTCTTTTATATCAGATAGTAAAGGTTCGGTTGAAAACTCATTGTAAAAGCTAATCACTTTTTTGGATATTTTATAAATAGCATCATAATCTCTGATGCAATTATTTGCCAGATAATTAATCTTGGCATCAGATAAATCGATATCGTTACTGGATAATATTGCAATGAGAAGCATCTTGGCAGATGGTTGACTTAAGTCCTTAATATCTATAATTGGTATTGTTTTGAGGCGAGAAACTAAGTCTTTTAGCTTAAATTTATTGAGATTTGTTGTTGAGAACACCAAAAAAATTTCTGCCTCATAAGCAAAATTAATCAAGCGTAATAAAGCCTCATCATCTATATTTTCTATATCCTCAACAATGTATATTTTCTTAGTTGGCAATTTTGCCAAAAAATCTAGATCATCTAACTTTTGCGCAATCAAGAATTGTGTTGAAAACTCGCGAGACAACCTACTTAACAAATGAGTTTTGCCACTTGATTTAGGTCCTCGCAAAATAACACTGGTAAACTGCGTTGCTTTAAAGTCGGCAACATCTGCATTATTTTGAAAAAATTTACGCAAGAAATTAAGGGCCAAGATACTTTCCGGCAATTCAATAAATTCCCTTGTAAAAATATCGTTAATAAAAGGCAGGTGCAGTTGACTCATCTACTCGATAACCTTCGGTACAGCAAAATAATTATATCTAGCATCGGGTGCATTTTTTAAAATTTCTTCAGTAATTTCACCATCAACAACCTTGTCTTCAAACATTTCTAAATCCATTTCGTTTACATTCATCAATGGTTGAACCTGACTAACATCTTTTTCGTTTAACTTATCAAACCAGCTGATAATATTGTTAAGCTGATCAACAAAATGAGGCTCAAACTCTTTATCAATGCTGATTTTAGCAAGATTGGCAATTTTTTGTATTTTCTTAGAGTCTATTATATCTTTTGACATTGTGCTAGCTGGTAATTAATTTTTAAAATTTGTTGGCTTAAAATAATGCCATTTAAACTTTCAACAATTTGCAATAGTTTTGCTTGTAGCAATCTTTAAATCAAGACCTTACATCATTGATAATGACCGTTAAAACTTTTGATGAGTTAAAAAATAATTTACAAAAAAATGGGCAGATTCTTGCCCTTGATATTGGTACCAAAAGAATTGGCGTAGCAATAAGTGATGATACCCAGACCCTTTCTTCACCAAAAACTATCATTAAGCGATTTGGCAATAGCAAGGATTTTGTAAAAATACAAAATATTGTCCAAGAATATAAAATTATTGCCATAATAATTGGCTTACCTCTTAATATGGATGATTCTTTTTCAAAAATGTCTTATTTTACTACGGATTTTGCTAATAATTTAGATTATTTTTTTGAACAAAAAATACCTATCACACTTTTCGATGAAAGGTTGACAAGCTTTGCTGCACAAGACATTAATTGCTCAAAAATATCAAAAAAACAAAAACATGTCGATGACATTGCTGCCAGTATTATTTTGGAAAGTTTTTTAGTCGAAAAAAATTTATAATATAAAAAGAGTTTCAAGAAAGAAAATACTGCGGTTAAGAGTCAACTGGTTAATACTGGTCAATATATTGATAAATTATCTATCAACCTCACTCCTTGCAAATATCCAGCAAAAAATATTCTAGATTGAACCAAGCGACTAAACTGATGCACTAGCTGCAGATCATCTTCCTTTCTGATTTCTAGATAATCTATTTTACTGAAGCCGGATTTGATAAGATGAGTTTTAGCTTCTTTAATAATTTTAGAAAGCTCAATAGAGCTATCTAAAGCTAAATCCTTTCTAATTTTATTTAGAGTTTGATAAATTTGTGCAGCTTGTTTTGCGCCATTATCCTTTAAAAGACTGTTTCGCGATGACATTGCTAGGCCATCATTATTACGCAATGTTTCTTGTGCCACGATATTTACAGGAAAATTTACATCCGAAACCAGTCTTCGAATAATTTGTAACTGCTGAAAATCCTTCTCGCCAAAAATTGCAAAATCAGGCTCAATAATGTTAAAAAGCTTGGCAATAATTAAGCATACTCCAGCAAAATGATTGTGGCGATATGACCCGCAAAGACAATCTGTAAGGTCTAATGCGTTAATTTGTATTAATGTTTTCGCTTGATAAATTTCAACATCACTTGGTGCAAAAACATAATCAACTCCAGCTTTTGCTAATTTTTGACAATCATGCTCAATGTCGCGCGGATATTTATTAAAATCATCAATTTCGTTAAACTGTTTTTTATTAACAAAAATTGAAAATATAACTTTATTTGCAACATTTTGGGCTTTTTTAGCTAAAGCCAGATGACCTTGATGTAGAGCCCCCATGGTTGGAACTATCGCTATTGTTTGTTTTTTTGATTTGATATTCTTTATTAATTTTCGAATCTCAAATATAGTCTCAATTTTTTGCATAGAATGTTAAAACTCTTATTATGCCAGCTAAATCTTTTCTTTCATCTTGAAAAACAAAATTATTTTGCAAGAAAATATCTTTCACATCATTTTCTTGATTGCAGCCAATTTCTACAATTATTTTGCCGTTATTATTAAGATATTTGTTAGCATTTTGAGCAATTCTGCGATAAAAATCTAGGCCATCCACGCCGCCATTAAGGGCAATTTCTGGATCGTATTTTGTATCCAAGCTCAGCTCTTCAATTTCTTTGGCTGCTATATATGGTGGATTAGAAATAATTAAATCAAATTTATCCGTTATTTCATCAAAAAGATCTGACTCAACCAAAGTTAGTTGATCGCTGATTAGTAGATTATTAGCATTTTTGTTAGCAATGGCGAGAGCTTTTTGAGATATATCAACAGCAACTGCTTGAGAGTTTTTATAGATTTTTAACAATGATAGAACAAGACATCCAGAGCCAGTTCCCAATTCTAATATTGTGAATTTTTGTAGATCATCCCTAAAATTATCGATAACAGTTTCTATTAAAATTTCAGAATCAGGTCGAGGATCAAGAACATCTTCACTAACAATAAAGCTGCTGTCAAAAAAATCTTTTTTACCGATAATTTTAGCCACCGGCATTGATTTTTTTCTTAGTTTAATGGATTCCAAAAATTTATTAGCCAGGACATTACTGATGCACAAATCTTTGTTAAATATTATCTGCTCTTTGGTGAGGCTGCATATTTCTTGTAGCAAGATTAAAGGATCGATCTGATAGCTTGCAATATTGGCTTGTTTTAATTGTTGGCGAGATTCGCATAGAAGATAATCAACTGACACTAATTTATGACAAGATTGATCTTTGGCCATATATGCAGCAAGTTATAATTAGATAATTACAATTCTTCAATAATTTGCCGCACTGGAATATTATTTATCATATATTCAAGATTTTTTTCTCGAGATATTGTGAATGATATTTCATCGTTAATTACTACTTCTTCCTCAATTTTTTTGGATAAAATTTGATTTTGACCAACCTCTTGATCAGAAGCTCCTTCAGCGATATCTGTTAATTCAACTTCTTCTTCAATTTGACCCTCAACTTGACCTTCAATTTCTTCTTCATATTCTTTGTCAACTTCGTCATCTTGGGCCAAATCTTCAATTTCTTGATTTGCCACTTCAACATCTTGTTTATTTGCTATTTTGACATCTTTTTTATTAGTATTTGATATTTCTTTAACAATATTATCAATATTGTTGCTGATTTTTAATAAAAAATTATTGTAATGGTCATTTTCGCCCACAAAAGAATTATCCACATTGCTCAAAATAATATCTCCGCCTTCAAGAATATCTAAATTATTACTAGTCATATTGGATGAAACATCAGATATGTAATCGATTAAATCTAGGGCGCCGATTACTTTAACTTTCATCAATCCAGAGAGACTGGGGTCGTCAAAATAGCTTTGCATTTTGCCAGATATAAAAATTTGATATAAATCGTTTGTGATAGAAAAATTATTTATCTCTAGCGATTTACTATATTGCACGGGAATTGATCTTATTTTAGTCGGATCAGAATCTATTTTCATCTGTCCAGCATTGGAATTTGGCAATAATTCATAAGAAAGATCAATATTGATATCACTGATCGCTGATTCTATTTTACCAATTATATTTTTTTCTCTAATCAAATCAAATTCTGATAAATCTGCATCCGTTAGCACATCTACTATTAAATCACTGGTATCTTCATCTAAAGCAATAATATCTTCTGATGCGATATCACCTTCTTTTTCATCGTTAATTGCGTTATCATTGCTAAAATCTTGTTTATTATCATTTAAAGTCTGTTGCTTAGAAATTTCAATCTCGCCGCTAGATAATGCATCGATAATATCAGGCTCTAGACCATCTTGATATAAGTTTGATAATTTAACAGAATCAGAGTCCGATATTTTGGTTTGAAAAGAGGTGGATATTTTACCGCTTTTAGAAATTTTACTACTAATATTAATATTCATTCCCGAAGCTGTATATAGTACATCATCTTCAAGGCCAGAAGTTATTTTGTGCCCCTGATCCTTATAACTTACTACTAGATTATCTGGTAAAATAGCCAAATTAATTTGTGGTTTTTTGCTAAATGAAATAGGGCTTTTTGCACCAGAATCACTAACATAGGAAGGTTTATTTATTTCGCTGACGGTATAATTTGAAGAGAACAAATCAGCAGAAATTTTTAAAGATTCTATATTAAATCTGTGAGATGATAGGCTATCAAAAGGCAGGGAAAAAGAAAGATTGTTAATAGTTATATTATTTTGTAGAGGGAAGCCATAGAACTTTATACTACTTGACGAGACATAAAAAGCATTATCTTGCAATATTTTAACAATATATGATCTATATTCATTAGCTTTATAAAACCAAAAACCGCTATAGCCGGCTATTGAGATTAACAATAAAATGATAAATCTTAAAATAAATTTTTTAAGCATAAATTATTAAAAAATGAAGAAAATGTAAAGTTATTAACCAGCTCCTAAAGATTTTGGCAATTTATACTCAATAATATTTATAAATTTAGGTTCTGTTGAGATTTTAAATAGCCTAACCAACCGAAACATTTCTTGTTTCAGATGGAACTTTAAGAATAATTCCATCAAGCTCTTTAGTTAGGGTAATTTGACAACCTAATCTTGATGTTGGAGTGAGGCCGAAAGCTAAATCTAGCATATCTTCTTCATCTTCAGATGGCTCTTGCAATTTATCAAAATAATTCTGCTCCAAGATAACATGGCAAGTTGAGCAGGCCAGAGAGCCCTCGCACGCACCTTCTAATCTGATATTATTGTTGTGAGCTGCCTCTAAAACTGTTGTTCCAGCGGGAACTGTAAATTCTTTTTTACCTTCAGCGGTATCAAAAATAACTCTTACTTGTTCTGACATTTTCAATGATTTTGTTAAAATTTAAATAAGTTATTAAAGTTATGATTTTAAAAAAATCAATTAGAAAGACCTTCTATGTTTAGTAATGATCATTATTGATTTTACATAAATAAATTAAAAGCAAAAAACAGCTTCTATTGGCACATGGTCTGAGGGCCTTTCTTCTTGACGAAAATCTATATGAATTTTAGATGATTTTATGTTGTCCTTTAAATTTGGAGTAGTCCAAATATGATCCAACCTCCTGCCACGATTAGACGCTAAAGCGTCTCTGGCTCTATAGCTCCACCAGCTATATAATTTCTTACCTTCATCAACGAATAATCGATGGCAATCAATCCAATTAAGAGTTTTTTGTAAATTGGTCATTTTTTCAACTTCAATTGGTGTATGTGACACCACTTTTAATAGCTGTTTATGAGACCAAACATCATTCTCTAAAGGCGCGATATTCATATCGCCAACAATTATAATCTTTTTATTTTTTTGCTGAAGAAAAAAACTCTCCATCCAGTCAATAAATTTTAGTTTATGTAAAAATTTATCATTCAACTCGATATCAGGTATATCTCCTCCGGCTGGAACATAAAAATTATGTAAAGAAATTTTTTGATCCAAAACCTCAATATCAACCGAAATATGACGCTTATGTCCATATCCCAAAATATCAATCTTTTGCACAGAGCTGACTGGAAATTTCGATAAAATGCAAACCCCATTATAAGATTTTTCGCCACTAAACTCAATAAATTCAAATCCAAGATCTAAAATATCGTTAAGAGGAAAAAGATCATCTATAACCTTGGTTTCTTGAAGGCAAATTATATCAGGATTAATCTCGCTAACAAGCTTTCTGAGCAAGGGAAGCCTTAGACGAACTGAGTTAATATTCCATGAAACTAGCTTTAAAAACACTTATAACCCAGATTAATTTAAGAAAAAGTAGTTGCAGCTTATCTAATACCAAAATTCATCTTTAATACTGCATTTAATCAAATTAGTTTTGAGGATAAAATTTAGTATTAAAGATGAGAATTGGTATAAGCCTATTCTACCTATAGATTTATAGGTAGAATTATTGGCGACTCAAATGAATCATTTTAACTAGCCAGCTTGAACCCTGCTTTTGCTACCTAAATTTTGACGGATATTTTTAGTAGCAGATACCATTTTCTCTAAGGCAGAAGTGGTTTCTGGCCAATCTCTTGTTTTAAGGCCACAATCAGGATTAACCCAGATTTGGCTAGCATCTAATACGTTTAGAGCTTTATTTAACAAACTCTCCATCTCTTCTTGAGTTGGAACTCTTGGGCTGTGAATGTCATAAACACCTGGCCCAATTTCATTAGGATATTTAAAATTTACAAAAGCATTTAGCAATTCCATTTGCGAACGAGAAGTTTCAATAGAAATTACATCAGCATCCATTTTAGCAATGGCTTCAATGATATCGTTAAACTCAGAATAGCACATGTGAGTATGAATTTGAGTTTCATCTTTAACACCACTAGCCGTAACTCTGAAAGCCTCAACCGCCCAATCTAAATAATTTTGCCAGTTATTTTTTCGAATCGGCAAACCCTCTCTTAAGGCAGCCTCATCAATTTGAATAATTTTTATACCAGCTTTTTCAAGATCTACAACTTCATCACGAATAGCAAAAGCAATTTGCAAAGCGGTATTTTTACGCGGCTGATCATCTCTAACAAAAGACCATTGTAATATGGTAATTGGCCCTGTGAGCATGCCCTTCATATATTTGTCGGTTTGCTCTTGAGCAAATCTTGACCAAGCTACAGTCATAGGATTTTCACGAGAAACGTCGCCAAAAATTACTGGTGGTTTAACGCATCTTGAGCCATAGCTTTGAACCCAGCCATTTTTGGTAAAGCAAAAGCCATTAAGCTGCTCTCCAAAATATTCCACCATATCATTTCTTTCAAATTCACCATGAACTAATACATCAAGGCCAATTTCTTCTTGTATTTTGATGGCTTTCTTAGTTTCATTTTCAAGAAAATTTTGATATTGGTCATTAGAAATTCTGCCAGCTTTAAAGTCGGCACGATGCTTCCTAACATCTTTAGTTTGAGGGAAGGATCCAATTGTTGTTGTTGGCAACACTGGTAAATTAATCTGTCTAGCTTGAATTTTTTGCCTTGTGACAAAATCACTCTGCCTATTGGTTAAACTTTCATTAAGACCAGAAGCTCTATCTTGAACTGATTTATTATTGATTTTAGCCGAGGTTTTGCGAGCTTCAATTGCTGCTTTATTTTCTTGCAATTGACTCTGAACTTCAGACTTATTGTCCGCTGCCTTAGCCAAAACAGTAATTTCGTCTAGCTTTTGTGTGGCAAATGACATCCAAGATTTAATGTCTTCATCTAAAGCTGTTTCATTAGCTAAATCTACTGGACAGTGAATCAAAGAGCAAGATGGGGTAACGATCACGCGATCTTTGCCTAATTTATCTACGGCTTTATTGATAATATTAAGTGAATTCTCATAATTATTGATCCAAACATTGCGCCCATCAATAACGCCCAAAGATAGAGATTGATCATCTTTTATTAAATCTAGGGCTGACTCTAGTTGCTCGGAAGCTCTTACCAAATCAATATGAACTGATTTTGTGCCTAGGTTAAAAGCAATCTCAGCATTATCATATAAGCCATCAAAATAAGTTGCTAAATGCAAATTAATTGTACCAGCATAATCCTTGATGTGGTTATAAGTTTTTTGATAAAGATCTTTAGCATCATCAGCTAAATCAGTAACTAAATACGGCTCGTCAATTTGAACATCCTTGACGCCTATTGTTTGTAACTTGGCAAACAATTCCTTGTAAACAGTCAGCAAATTATCAATTAAATCTAACTTGTTAGAGTCGTCAATAGCCTTGCCTAGAAGCAAGAAAGAAACGGGGCCAATAATAACTGGGCGAGTTTCAATGCCATTTTCTTTGGCCTCTTGATATTGCGCAAAAATTTTATCGGAAGAAATTTTAAATTGTTGGTTAGCACTAAATTCAGGAACAATATAATGATAATTTGTATCAAGCCATTTTGTCATTTCCATGGCTGTAACATCAACGCCATTTTTTTGGGCTCCGCGAGCCATAGAAAAATAAAGATCAAGATCGACATTCTCTTGGTTAAAAGAAAATCTTTTAGGAACAGCGCCAAAAAGGGCTATGGTGTCTAAAATTTGATCATAAAGAGAAAAATCATTTGATGGAATATATTCAACTCCAGCTTGCTGCTGGGTTTTCCAGTTTTTTAAGCGAATTTCTTTAGCTGTGCTTTGTAATTCATCATTTGATAAATTGCCTTTCCAGTAGCCTTCAACGGCTTTTTTTAATTCGCGATTAGCACCTATCCTTGGAAAACCAAGATTTGCAGTTTGTAACATAAGTTTTTAATTTGAAAAATTAAGCAAGGCTTTGCCGATGAAATCTATGGATATGAATTTCCTTGTGGAAATTAAATTTAACACTACCTAATCTTCAAATTAACTTATTGTCAAGATTAATTAACATATTATGAATAATTTTAAAACTGACTTAGTTGTCATCGGAGCTGGTCCAGTAGGGCTATTTACGGTTTTTGAAGCTGGTATGCTCAAAATGAATTGCCATGTTATTGATAGTCTAGAGTCAATTGGCGGACAATGCACCGCGCTGTATCCAGAAAAGCCCATTTATGATATTCCGGCTCATCCGTCAATTTTAGCTGCCGATTTAATTGAAAAATTAGAAGAGCAAGCTAAGCCATTTAGTCCAACCTATCATTTAAATCAAAGAGTTGATGAAATTACAAAGCTAGAAGATGGTAGCTTTATCATCAAAACTTCCAAAAATAACACCGTAAAATGCAAAGCGATTATTATCGCTGCTGGCTGTGGCGCCTTTGGTCCAAATCGCCCACCATTAGATAATTTAGAAAAATTTGAACAAAATTCTATTTTTTACGCCGTTCGTGATAAATCAAAATTTAAAAATAAAAATGTTGTTATTGCTGGCGGTGGTGATTCAGCAGTAGATTGGGCAATTAATTTAGCCGATATTGCTAATAAAATTTATGTCGTGCATCGTCGTGAAAAATTTCGTTGCGCTCCAGATAGTTTAGATAAAATGAAAGAAATTGCCAAAAGTGGCAAAATTGAATTAGTAATTCCCTATCAATTAGCTGGTTTAGAAGGTGAAAATAATCATTTAACACAGGTGATTGTCAAAGATTTCGACAATAATACCAAATCACTTGAGGCCGATTATTTATTGCCATTTTTTGGTCTAGCAATGGAATTAGGGACGATTGCTAATTGGGGATTAAATATTGAAAAAAATCATATCACGGTAGATCCAGCAACAATGCAAACATCTGCAAAAGGAATTTATGCTGTTGGCGATATTGCCACTTACAAAAACAAGCTAAAACTAATATTGACTGGCTTTGCTGAGTGTGCTAGTGCATCTCACGATGCTTATAAAATTATTTACCCAGATGAAGTTTTCCACTTTGAATATTCAACTTCTAAAGGTATAAAATAATGCTTTTAACTCTTTATTACTAACCGGTGCACTGATTAATAAAGATATCTATCTTCCCCTTACCTCCCCTTGATTAGCTGCGTTACTAGTATCTCTTTCAATATATTGAAGCTGACCCCTTGTTATTGTTGAGCTAGGCCTATCCTCACCATTGCGCAAAAATAAGCGCGCCAATAATGGTGGAGGCGACGCATCTTTAACTCCAACTGATTTCCCAATGTTTAAAGCTTGTTGCGCATAGTTAAGTCTCGAGTTATTAAGCTGATACAATGCAGCACCTAAACAACTTAATGCCTCTTTTCTATCATCACCATAACTTTCAATAAGATTTGTAAAATTATTGTGAGCATTATTGAAATTGTCATTATTATTAGCCGAAATCATATCTTTTATGCTCGACATCACTTCGGGATCAACAATATTTAATGACTCTTTGATTTGATCGTGAATAGTTTGCGCATCAACATCTTCACTATTTAATTCTACCAAGACCCTCAACGCATTTTGCCACGCATTGACATTTGTGGAGTCTAAATCTTCGTACTCTTTTTGATATTTTGATAATTTTCTATATTCATTAACTACATATAAAGTAAGTATCCCTATAGCTATGGTGCTAGATTTTATAGCAAAATCATATCTCTTTTTGCTAGCAATAAGTTCTGCAATTTCTGTATGGCCTTTATATGAAGCAAATGTTAAGGCGGTATCGCCATCTATGGTTTGAAGATTAACATTTATATCTTTTTTATCTAATAGCTGTTTTGCAATTTCTGTGTGACCTTTATATGAAGCAAGAATTAAGGCAGTATTACCATCTTTGCTTTGAAGATTAACATCTATATCTTTTCTGGCTAATAGCTGTTGTGCAATTTGACCTTGAGATGAAGCAAGTGTTAAGGCGGTATCGCCATTTTCGTTTTGAAGATTAACATCTATATCTTTTTTATCTAATAGCTGTTTTGCAATTTCTGTGTGACCTTTATATGAAGCAAGAATTAAGGCAGTCTTACCATCTTTTCTTTGAAGATTAACATCTATATCTTTTTTATCTAATAGCTGTTTTGCAATTTCTGTATGGCCTTTATATGAAGCAAATGTTAAGGCGGTATCGCCATCTATGGTTTGAAGATTAACATTTATATCTTTTTTATCTAATAGCTGTTTTGCAATTTCTGTATGGCCTTTATATGAAGCAAGAATTAAGGCGGTATCGCCATCTTTGCTTTGAAGATTAACATCTATATCTTTTTTATCTAATAGCTGTTTTGCAATTTCTGTGTGACCTTTATATGAAGCAAGAATTAAGGCAGTATTACCATCTTTTCTTTGAAGATTAACATCTATATCTTTTTTATCTAATAGCTGTTTTGCAATTTCTGTATTGCCTTTATATGAAGCAAATGTTAAGGCGGTATCGCCATCTTTGCTTTGAAGATTAACATCTATATCTTTTTTATCTAATAGCTGTTTTGCAATTTCTGTGTGACCTTTATCTGAAGCAAGAATTAAGGCAGTATTACCATCTTTGTTTTGAAGATTAACATCTATATCTTTTCTGGCTAATAGATGT
>Ga0209223_10002602_pt1 | contig 17893 bp, 21 predicted proteins | sample COG_06_FD_184750 | JGI IMG/M metagenome (GOLD analysis project Ga0209223, IMG submission 184750) | Pelagic Microbial community sample from North Sea - COGITO 998_met_06 (SPAdes) (version 2) | ecosystem: Environmental > Aquatic > Marine > Neritic zone/Coastal water | place: Helgoland, sampling...
ATTTATCAAATGATGATAATATAATAATAGGTTGTAATTCTTCGTATAAAAGTAATGGTAATAACAATATATACATCGGAAAGAATTCAGGAAGTAATGTTAGTGGTCATAATAATATAATATTAGGTAACATTGATAACACATTTTTAGGAAATGAAAAAAGTGATTATATTGTTATAGGAAATAAAGAAAATATTTTTATTGAAGGTGATATAAATGAATTGAGATTTCATTCAAAAAGATGTGTTTTTGAAGATATAAGTATTAAAATTGCGTCAAAAATGAAAGCAACTTGTTTTTCATTCCAAATTAAGCCGAGGTTGGGAAATTTTGGCTATGAATATTGTTATTTTCATGTTTATATAACTAATGCAACTGAATGGAAAGCTAGATATAATGAACATTTAATTTTAGTAGCACGCAAATATAGTCATAAAATAGATGACACAACTGATTATTGGAAATATCAAGGGGAATATACACAATCATTCACACTGAGCGATGTAAGTAAATTAAACTTTACTAACGTGTGGTTTAAAAACGATTGGAATAATACGATGTATTGGATTGTAACTGTTGATTTTTATTTAACATCCAAAACTGTTCTCATTGGCGATGATAGTGATAACGAATATTTAATAGGAACATTTATATCAGATCAATTCGTAGGATGGACACCCTTGGGTAGGTAAATTAACATAATATAAATTTAATTAGTATGGATGGTTAGACGAATTCCATAAACATAATTTACACAGTGTCACTTGCGCTGTCGCTGTCGTTGTCGCTGTCAGTGTTGAACCCCTTTTCCTGAATGTACTTGAAAATATCAGGATCATATTCGGGATTTAGTTTAGACTTAAATAGTGTAGGATCTTGAGTAGGAGTATAATAGCGTATTATAAGTGTAAGTGTGTGGTTAATTCCACGGAAATTGTAGTAAGATCCATCTGGATTCAAAAACTCAAAACTTAAACACGGTAATTTCCCAATGGGATGAAATTCTCGCGGAGGAATACTGCTGAAGTCAAATCGTTCATCTTCAAATCCTTGTACACTTAATTTAAATTTCGCCATACCCATGGAATAACTTTCATACGCACGAAATTTAAATAAGTGATCTTCTATTTCTTTACATCGTAACATCAAATAACGTTCACCAAGTAAATTGTGCATACCTGGTGCAACGACTTTATGCAATTTTTTGTGCAATATTACTTCAAAATTCAATTCGAAATTACTTTCGTTTAGTTTTAGTTTAACTCCAGCATTATTAGTTACTGCTTTCGAATCATCAACATCTGTGTTAACATTAACAGTAAAAATGTCACTAAATGTAATATGTAATTCATAGTCTTTATCATCAAGTAATTGTGTTTGTGTTAAATTTACAACATTTTTAGTAGTTGAACTGTCTTCATTATTTACTACGTCGTATATGCTCCAACTATAAGTTCCCTCAAGGATTTCTATTTTGATGGATTCAACATATCCACTATCGTAAACATCGTTACCTATTTTGAAAGGTTGAATAATTGAAATTGAAATACCTGAAGAATTTCCATAATTGTCACCGAGATTTGTGGGACTTTCATATGCTGTAAATGTAATATTATCTGTTTCCGATAATATTGATCCAAACCATCTGTTTTCAAATGTAGTTGAATACCGTGTATCTGTTATGAACATGTCTTCATAATCATGATGTGCAGATTTGGAAAAATTCCTATAACTTTCACTTGTATTGTACATATCAAAACCTAATACGGTATTTAAAGTAGAACTGTGCATGTCAAGTTCAAATTTATGTGGACTTACAAACTCAAAAGTAGATTTCACATTTGATGGACTGCTAACGTTACGAAGCAACATGTCAATATTATTTTCGTTAAAAATTTCGTTAACCTTAGTGATCAGTGTAGTATCATTGTAATCACCTATGGGTATTGTAAGTGTAATAAAATTTGGGACGTCTAGGTAGGTGTATTTACTTTTTGTTGTCAATTTATATGCATTAAGTCGTAGTTTGTTATTGTGTTCATCTACACTATATTGTGTACGTGGAATACTTGCATCTAATACTTCAACACTGTATACGTGAGTAAAAGGACTTTCAAAATTAATTTTGTAATTTTCAGGGGTTCTGTGTATACGTTTGTCTCTGTATTTACTGTCAATAAGTAATACATAACTTTCTTTCATAGAATGTTTTTTGAGATAATCAATATCTTCAATCATATTTTAAAGCAGTATTTATTTCTGAAGTAAAAACAAAGTCTTAAGGTAAATCATGTTTTGTACATTTTTATGAATAAATCTAAATCCAAAGTCACATAGATCTCCTTTTATACACTTATTATAAACATTCGCATTTTTAATTACATCAAAAGGATAACACAAACTAAATAACAACAATGAATCAAAAAGAACATTTTTATCATTTTTGTTTTTTAGTCTATGGTTTGTCAAGGTATATTTTGCAGTTTCTTCAATTATGTCCTCGATTATATTTAATTTCAATACATTTTTAAAGTTTTCTTTAGGGAAATTAAATAGAGGTTTAATACCTATTTGTACCCGTTTATAATTATAAACAAGTGGAGTTTTAATAATATTTGCAAATAAAACACCAAGTGCAACAGACAAAAATGTATTAAAATGATTAGACTCGCAAAATTCAATAACTTTATGACACGATGCACTTATTGCAAAACCACCACATGTTGCGTAAATAGAACCATTTCTTATTTTTTTAAGATTGATCGGTAAGTTTAGAAGTCTATTTTGTCTATATGTATCAAGAGAAGAAGTAAGTGTATATGATAAAGTCTTTGCAATTATCATGTCATTTGTTTTTTTTTGATTGTCCATTACACTACTTTATTTATCTATTTATTTAAAGTTAAATCATTAAGTATATAATAGTACTATCCAATGGGATTTAATGATTACAAAATTGAAAACAGAAACATCTGTGTAAAGAAAGGATGGAATAATATTAATATAAATTCACTATGGATGTGTATGATTGAAGAAGTGGGAGAACTTGCAGCAAGTATTCGTCGCACAACAAAAGTTTTTCCAGATTACAAAATAATGAACATTCAAGGGGAAATAATGGATGTGTTTAGCTATGTTTTACAACTTGCAGACATTTACAATGTTGACCTTGATAAAGTATGGGTAAAATACGCAAATACTAAACAAATTGATTACATTTAAAACGCTTCATGTAATATATGTACAATTTTCCATGTGGTGGACTTAAACAAATTTTTAGCCATTTATAAAAACACTTATATACAACAACGTTAATAAAAAGAATATTGAAATTTTTTTCAAGATTACTTATGCGTGTTTTTATTTTTGAAAACATGTCATTGCGACCTAAAAGCATGTAACCAGTGTATGACAAATACTCTACATTCTTACATTCGTCTTTAGTTATTTTTATGTATTTATCAAAAATATTAAAATGTTCTTTTGCATCAATAAGTCTTGAATTAAATGTTGGCATTTCAAAAAGTGTTAATTGATCGCACATAATTCATATATATAATATTTGTTTAAATTAAATGAAATTCAAATTTAAATTACCCAAAAATCTTGAAAATTACTATGCATTTATATTTCTTGTAATATTACTTGCATCAGCAAGTGTGCTTATATATTTTCAATTGACAAACCCTGCATTAAAATAATATAATATAATAAATGAAAGATAAAATAATAAACACGTTAGGTAAGATTATAGAAAAAGAAAGTGTTGAAAAGTCAAAGGGATATGTATTTAAAATAGCAATGTATAAAAAAGCTTTAAAAGCGTTTCAAAATGCAAATAAAGCAAACACGTATAACAATGCAGTGAATATACTAAAAACGGTATTTAAGAATCCAAAAGCTATACAAAATAAGTTAAAACACCTGTATAATAATAATAATTTTGTAGTTAATTTAGATTCAGAAACAAAAGCGATTTTAGTATTAAGTTCTGTTCCTCAAATAGGAATAGTTAAAGCAAAATCATTAGTACAAGACCATGGTATTAAAAGTATTGTAATGTTGAAGAATAATCAACATTTACTAAATAATCCTCAGAAATTAGGTCTTAAGTACTACGATGAACTCATAGACCCCAAAAGTTTGAAAGCCCATAGAATACCACGAAGTGAGATTACAAAATTCAAAGAAATTCTGAAAAAACACATAGATTCATTTGAAATATGTGGTTCGTACAGACGCAAACTATCACATAGTGGAGATATAGATGTGTTATGTACTGGTTCAAAAGAAGCATATAAAGCAATGATAAAAAGTTTAACTAATAAAGGAATTTTGAAAGAATATTTTAGTTATGGTTCATCAAAATGGTTGGGTATGGGTGTTGTAGACAATTTACATCGTAGAATTGACCTTCTACATGTTTCAAAAGAAGAATACCCTTTTGCGCTAATGTACTTTACTGGCTCACAAGAATTCAATGAAGCATTACGTGGTCATGCAAAAAGCATGGGCTATACTTTAAATGAACATGGGTTAAAACACATTGATACCAAAGAAAGTGTGCAACATAAATTTAACAACGAAAAAGATATATTCAAGTTTTTAAATGTGAATTATCATGAACCAGAAGAACGCATTCAAGGTAAATTCAAGATTACCAAAGTTAAAATTGCAAGTTCGTTGAAGACCAATGAACCAAAAGACAAAATACAATGTTTGAAAGGTATTGGTGCGGGTGGTTTTAGTATAGAACAAATAAGAAAAATAGGTGATTCAAAAGGATTAAATACAAAAGGTAAAAAAAAGAAGGAATTATGTGATATGTTATTTGGAAAAAATGTTCAAAATAATTCTGCATTATTTGACGTTAATAAGGGTGTTCTTCTTGCAGAAACCTTCAAAAATGGTAACAGTCCTATTGGTTACTATATGTCTGAAAAATATGATGGAATACGTGCAGTATGGAATGGTGTTGATCTAAGATCAAGAACAAATAAAATAATACATGCACCACAATGGTTTTTGGATCAACTTCCGAAAGAATATGCCCTTGATGGAGAACTTTATTTGGATAATGGAAAATTTGAAAATACAACAAGCATAGTATCTAAAAAGGTTCCAATTGATAATGAATGGAAAAAAATAAAATATATGGTGTTTGATATTCCAAGTGTAAAGAAACCATTTGAAGAACGTAAAAAAGTATTGACAACTTTGAAATCTAAAACAGAATTTATCAAAGTAGTACAGCATATTCTTGTAAAAAACCAAGAACAATTTGACACATATTACACAAATATTATATCACAAGGGGGTGAAGGTGTTATGCTGATTGACCCGAAGTCTCATTATGAACAAAAAAGAAGCAAGTATTTACTTAAAGTGAAACCAACACATGATGACGAAGCGACCATTACAAACATGATAGAAGGAAAAGGAAAAGACATTGGAAAACTTGGTGCGCTTGTAGTAAAGAAAAATGATATAATTTTTAAAATTGGAACAGGGTTTAATAATAAACTAAGAACACAATATTGGAAAAATAAAAACAAAATGAAAGGAAAATTGGTGACATTTACACACAAAGGAACTACATCAAAAGGGGTTCCCCGACATCCAGTATTTTTTCGTATTCGTTTAAATGAAAAAATGTAATATTATTTTTTAAAACACTATTATAATGAATGTATGTGCAATATGTTTAAATAATTTAAAAAATAATTTAAATATAACACCATGTGGTCATAAATATCATAAAAAGTGTATTGAAAGATGGCATAATACAGGTAAAACAACATGCCCACAATGCAGAAAAAGAACAAGAAATAATACAAAGAAAACAACTAGAAATGTGGTTATTGAGACTGTTTTAGAGAATATAGATACAGGAAACTTGCGTAATTCCTTAAAAACTTTAATGAAAAATATTGGTAAATTGAATAGTCCATCTGATGTTCAAAGAATGAACGGATACATAAATATATTATTCAATAGACAAAGAACACGACCATTGAGAATACCACCAAACATACCAGAATATAATAAAATAATGTCTATTAAAAATTCTATATTGGAATTAAATTTAAACAATAATGAAAAGATATTAATAAAAAGGTTTTCAAATCAAGTTAAAGAATATATGACATATGAAGAATTATTTGCACTGGAATAATTAAGTATTATATTATAATGAATGACTTTATTTACAATATGCTAATTTTTGGTTTAATACGCTATAGTATTCCAAATTTTGTCCTAAGTAAAAACATTAGATTAGACAAGTTAATTGTTACATCATTATGCTATGCGTTAGCTGTATATGTAACTAAAATGAAAAATAAGAAACTTAAAGAAAACATGCCCTAATTTTGTTGCAATATGTATGTTGTAGACTGTAAAAATCAAGTGTTTCGTCACATGGATAAATATAAAATTTATTTAAAGTTAATGGCAACTATAGGTGCTTTTGTTGATATGGTTTCTGAGTTTTTAAATGAACTTTCTAAATCTTTTCCAGAAGAAAAACAAATCAAAGAAAAATTAAAAACTATTGAAAGTTTCAGTGAAGAAGATAAACAAACGTTTTTCAAAGATCTTTGCAAAGAGATGAAAACAAATGAAAAATATATAACAAATAAAAGTTCAAAACTATTCAAAAAAGGTCGTAATGAATTCTTTGATTCTTTGAAAATGGCAAAAATTTGGAAACATGAAAAAATGGATGATGAAACTCGTGAAGCAATATGGAAATATATTAACACGATATATGTATTATGTACTACAGTAGACAATCTTCCAGAAGACCTTATTAAGAATATAGAAGTTATGGCACAAGAATGTGCTGCCAAAATGAAACAAGAAGATATAGAAGAAGGAAATTTGGAAAATATTTTACAAAATCTTGACATGAAATCCTTAATGTCGGGAATGCAAAACATCTTAGGAAATAAAGCTGTTTTAAAATAAATGTATTACAATTTAATCCTAATACTAGTTATTGTATTATTAATATTATTAACACAAAATAATGGTTCGAAAGTTAGCATTATTGTAAATGGTCGAACTTACATGGTGCATAGGTACAATGATCAATCTATTATGCAAAAGATTGCAAATACAATTCACACATTAAATAAAGATATAGATAAATTATTAGTACATTTGAAAAATAACGAATTTCAACATAAAACTATTGAAATCAAAAGACTTCTAAAAAGATATAAAAGACATATAACAGATCTTTCACCAAGTGCAACAAAACATGTTGCATATAATGTGCATAAAGGAAAAGTTATAGCTTTATGTATATACAGAGACGATAAATTTGAAGACTATAACACAATTATGTTTGTGTTGCTACACGAACTTGCTCATGTTATGACTAAGGAATATAAACATAATAAGCAATTTTGGGACAATTTTAAATTTTTAATTAAACAAGCAATAAAAATGAAAATATATACTTATCAAGATTTCAATAATAATTCTAAACAATTTTGCAATATGAATATTAAATATACCCCATTATAATTTCAAAAGTAATTCTAATGTACATTAATGAAAAGTAATATATTTGAAAAATTATTTGACAACTCAAAAATACTAGAATTTTGGCCAAGTAAATATCAAAATCATGAAGATAAAATAAATGCATTATTTAGATTTATCTTATATGGTGGAATATTGCTTTCATTACATAATCAAAATGCCAGTTATGTGTTATTAGCACTTATAATCATATTTTTAATAGCTATGTATATTGAAAAAAAAACGTATAAACCAAAGAAAAACAATGTGCACAGATGTACAAATCCGAAAATGATGAAAAATGTGCCTCAAGATTGTCAAAAACCAACTGAAGAAAATCCATTTGCAAATGTTCTAATTACAGATTACACTGATAATCCAGATAGACCTCCTGCATGTGCAACCGGCGAAGTTGTGCATGATATTAATAATAAATTTAGAAAAAATCTATTCATGGATATTGATTCAATTTATGAAAAAGAAAACTCAGAAAGACAATTTTTCTCAACAGCAAATACAACTATTCCAAATGATCAAGTGAATTTTGCAAAATGGCTCTACGAACCTGAATTGAATTGCAAAACTAAACCAAAAGATTGTAAATAAAGTTCTATCTTAAATTAATGAATATCCACACAAGAAATACTGACAATGAAATAAGAGATCAATCTATAATAACACAAAAACCCCTTAAATATATTACAGATGTATTCACAGATTATAATCTTGTTTCTGCAAAAGAATCACCTGACACAAGTTCAACATTACGTATGAAACCCACTGTTCTTAATGACACTTATCCAACAAATACGTCTCTTTACGGAACAAGTGCTTACATTGCATCTGGTCTTCAAAATCCAATTGAAGAAATAAATATTGAATCAAGTCTTTTACATTCTGAACCATCACTTGCAATGAAAAAACATCTTACTGAGAAAACTCACTTTAGAAATGAATACTTAAATATTCCACTATTCGAAGATTCCTTATTACGTGGTAATAGTACACGCTCTGACATGAGAAACAACTACAAGAAATTTAATTGCTACAAACAAAGAAACTAATTTTCTTTTCTTTTTTAACATTAAAGATGCAATCAAGATTAGGAACTGATCAAATTATGTCTGACATGTACACACAAATTGGAAATTACAATATTGATAAAGTACAACGTATTCCAAAAATAGATGTTGGTGCTTTTCAAGCAGTCAAACATATTCGTGAAGACTACATTGATGATGAAACAGAATTGTTAGGCATTGGAAAAACTTTGAATAAAAGGGATCCAGTTGGTTATACATCGCATGGATTGCAAGGAAATGATCGTGGAGCTTTTGAATACCCTTCAATGAGTCCACTTCCAGAATCTATGTATACAAAAAAGAATAAAAAATCCCAAGCGTTAAACAGATTTGAAACATTACACATAAATCCTCAAAATTTGAATAATATTGTAATGAATGAACCTCACAGAGGTGGTTTTCATACACGTAATTTTGAAAAAGATTCTTATGCAAATAAATGCTAAGTTTTTTCTTATTTAAAATTAATGGACATCTTAATATTATCAGGATTAGCATACATAGGACATGAATTGTCAAAAAGAACATCAAATGAAACAAATGATATTAAAGAAAAACAAATTTTGAGGAAGAAAAATAGTTATCCAATTAAAGATGATAATTTGCATATGCACAAAATGAAACATCCCAAGAATCCTCAAGAAACTCATGTTGACTATGTAAATTCAAGTTCAGCTTCTGGTGATAACATATGGTCTGTAAATGGATACATGCAAAATGAAGATAGTCATTACAATAGTCAATTTATGGCAATAAACGCAACACATGAAAACTTAACGCCACAAAAAATGACTCCATTTTTTTCATCAACAAAAGTGCAAAATACAAATGAAGATTTCAAACAAAGAAATCTTGAAACATTCACAGGAACTAATGAAAATGTTTATAAACATAAAAAAGAAGTAGAAAGTTTATTTAAGCCAAAACAAATGGTATTTAGAGGAAATCAAAGTAATAAAGAACGTAACGAGAGATACAAAGTATCTGGTAAAATGGACGGCGTTTCTCCCATAGAAAAAACATATGTAGGACCAGGTTTAAACTTAGATCCATCTGTTAATGCAAAAGGTGGTTTCCATGACAGTTTTCGTATTCTTCCTGAAAATCAAAACAGTTACACAAAACAATCTTTCAAGGGACGTGTTGTTGCAGGGAAAGCAACTACAAGTAGTAGAAATTTTACACCAGATTCTATATCTCAAAATAGACCAAGTAGTGTATATACATTAGAAGAGCGCCCAGTTATGGGTGGTATGGGAAATTATAGAGGTGCAAAAACAAAAGAAAACTTCAACATTTCTGCAAATAATAGAACATTTGACGGTGATGTTCAGCAAAATGTTCACTTGAACGGATCCGCTCAAGCACCACCAAAACCAATAGATACAAATGCAGAATTCAGTACTGATAAAGACGACGAAAATTGCAATAATTACCGCACAGGTATTTATTCAAATATTGGAAATGGTGGTTATACTGTAAGTAAAATACTTACACATGATACTGACAGAGAAATGTGCGGAACTGTTACAAATGCTCAAAATGCAAATGCAGGAGTTATATATCACAATAATAATCCAACAAATAGGACTTTACGCGAAACAACTGAAAGTCTTAATACCGGTGAAGTAAATGTTCAAATGATAACAAACACTACACCTGAAGATCATATATTGGGACATATGCCGAATACAACAATTAAAGACACAACACAACATGCAAACTCAAATGGTTTCATTGGTAATTCTGAACTATCTGGTCCAGGACATGTAAATACAAATTATAATGCATACCCAACGCATAGACAAGGAACAAGCACAGAATATGGAGGCATTATCAAAGGAAATGAAGAAACAACAAACAGAAATTACAGTGCAAACCAAACACACAGGGAAGGAACAAGCAAAGACTATACAGGAACAGCTTCTCATGTAACAAATGCAACCATTGATAAAACATTTGCAGAAAATTCCCAAAGTTATCATAAACGCGAGGATACCCTTATTGGACATGCCCCTGGACCAACAAATATTAATAACATTGACAATCCAGATAAAGTAATTAATGCTGAATTTAAAGGAGATAATAATATACAACAACTTAATCAAGCAAAATTACCAAATAGTGTTCCAGATATACAAATAATAGGAACACAAAATAATATTGCAAGAATTGATGAAAATAATACACGTTTTGATACTTCATTAATTGCTAATTCAAATCCATATGTACAGATGCCTGTTAAATACAACAATCAATTTTCACAATGATACATTAATACATAAGCATTTTTTAAGAAAAAATTATTCTTTTTTTCGTCTAATTCATGAACGATGTCATCATCTACTATATAATAGTTTATGCGTTCACTATGTTTAACCTTTACACTACTTGTGTAGTGTCCATTATGTGCAGATCCATGATGACATAAAGCAGAATATAATATAAATTTCTTATTATGAAATGTCAAAGTTTCTTCTATATTTGTTTTGAGTTCAACTTTTGAACCATAGATGTCATATGAATTAATATTTACAATTAATACATGTGGTATTTTACATACTTTGTAAGATTTACAACATTTCTTTTCATTACATTTTTCACATTTATAATCTTCCATACATTCATCATTGAAATATTTATTTAATGAATCTTGAATACTAACACTATCACTTTGTATGAATATATTACGTTGATTGTAATTATTTACAATAATATGACCACAATTATTACATTTCAAATCACATTTTAATTTGAAATCAAAAATGTCTTCTATGTAATTTCTTTTCAAGTTTGTGTTTTTAAATGATTCGTATAAGGTATCTATGACACATAACATTGTTTCACAACTATCATGTTGTACGTGCAAATTTTCAAAAAAAGGACATTTTTCTAAAAAAATGTTGTAAAAGTTTTTAAGATCGTTGAAATTTAATACAGTGCTTCCATTTTGTGCTTTTAGTACATTTATATATGCGTTTATAAATTCTGATTGTTTTAAGTCTTGTGCAAAAAATTGCAGCATATTAACAAATGTTTTAGTGTTGTATAATACTTGCAATGCACTATTAAAATAACACGTGTTTCGCATATTATGTATACCAGTTGGTTTCATTGACATTAGTTATTTTTTATTAAATGTATTCAAACACTAATGTGTATATATCATTTTTAATTAATTTACTCTTAAATTTTATATTATTTCTTACATTGTTAACATGAGTATTTTCATAAATTTCACCGATGAAATCTTCATACTGTAACATAAATTCTTTATTGAATTGAGGACTTATGCTTTTAATTTTGTCAAATTCGTCAAGATTATAAAATATGACATTAGAATGTATGTAAAAGAGTCTCAATATGTTGTATGATGGACAATCTATTCTTTGTGAAATGCAATTCATTTCGTGTATATTTAAGTCAAATTTAGTATCAAATTGTTTGAAACATTTTACACATTTCCATGTTCCACATTTGAACTTTCTATTAAGATGATATGCAAGTGCTTGTTCTGAACTCAAACTTTTACCACATTTGGGACATATAGGCATCTTAATATTTTCTTAATATAAAAATTTTATCAAAATAAAATAATAATTTAAAAAAATAAAATGTCTTAGAATGCAAGATTGAACACAATACTATTGATATAATGAAGGATTCAAAGGAATATAGTATTTATAGTAAAGGGAATACTATATATTTTTATAGCCCTATTGATACCTATAGTATTTTTTTATTGAATAAAGAAATTGATGAAGTAGTTAGTAATATAAAATCAAACAATGTATATGACAGTTCGCCACATATTAAGTTGTACGTTCATACAAAAGGCGGTGATCTTTACGCAGGTCTTAGCGGAATGGAACACATTCGTACATGTGATATTGATATTCCTGCGTATGTTGATGGCTTTGTTGCAAGTGCTGGTACTATTTTGATTCTTGGTGCAAAAAAAAGAATAATGTTCAAGTATTCTGAAATTCTTATTCATCAATTAACCACAGCATTTTGGGGAAAATACGAAGATATGGTGGAAGAAACTAAAAATTGTAAGAAATTAATGAAAATGATGAAAGATATTTATACGGAAATTCCTAATGAAATTTTGGATCAATTAATGACTAAAGAAATACACTTAAATTCTAAAAAGTGCTTAAAATATAAAATTGTTGATACTGTAGTGTAATGGAAAGAGTTCTGAAATTACCACAAATACCACAAAGAACTGAAGAATGGTACAACGTACGTAAAAATTTACTTACAGCAAGTGAAGTATCGTCTGTACTAAATATTAGTCCATTCCAAAGTGCAAAAAAATTGTTGAAAAAAAAGATAACTAGTGTTGATGAAAGTGCATTAAAATCCAATTACATGTTAGATTATGGGTCAAAAAATGAAGACATTGCAATAGATCTTTTCAAATCCATTTATAATCTAGAAGTGCATAACGTTGGTTTATTGATACATGAAAAATATAAATGGTTAGGTGGTAGTCCCGATGGTGTTACTTCAGATAATGCATTAATTGAAGTAAAATGTCCATTGAAAAAGAAAATAAGTCATACAGTTCATGACTATTACTATAGTCAAATACAAGTATGTTTAGAAATTGCAAATATAGAAACTTGTTATTATATTCAATATAAACCATCTTCTATTTTTGAAAACGGTGTATTAGATATAATTCAAGTTAATAGAAATGAAACATGGTTTAATGAAAATGTTTTATTATTTGAAAAATTTTGGAATAATGTTTTAGAATCAAGAAATAATCCCATTTTGCCTGATAAAATTAAACAAGTACATCACGTCATTCAAAATCAAATGTGTTTAATAGATCCAAATATTTGTTGAATATTATAATAGATGAAGATAGTAGTCCAAACATTTGACATTACTAATAATATATGGTATAAAGAACTTATAGTTCAATTATTAAATACGGATTTTGAAATTATTGTTGTTATAAGTAAATCATCGTCTGAAAAAATAATCAAGTTTGGTAAGATAACTTATGTTTATACTCCCGAAAATTTATTTGAATTCATAAGTTTTAAAAAAGTTCATGAATATTTAACAAACGAATTTATAACAAGTGACATGTACCTTTTTTTACATGATACTTGTAAATGTGGTTCTGAATTTAATATTAAATTATTAAATATTCATGAGAAAACGAAAAATAAAAAATTTGATTATGCGCCATTGGGAATAAATAGGAAAATGGCAAAACATTACATAAATAAATATAAAACAAAATTTAATATATGTATTTGTTCATATGATTTTATGCGCAACAAAAACTTTGTAGAATATTTTTGCACCCCTTTTTCAAAAAAAGAAGCTGTGTCTATAGAATTAGGGAATCACAATCATAGTTTCCGAAGATGGAATGATGTTATTGTTGATGATAGTTTAATTTGTCAAGTTGTACAAGATAAAAAGTGGTCTGCTCAACATGGAAGTAAAAAACTACATAATTACATACCTATTATTGATTTACATAAATATGTTTCAAAAGCTTTTTTACATTAGTTGCTGTTGCTGTCGCTGTCGCTGTTGCTGTTGCTGTCGCTGTTGCTGTCGCTGTCGCTGTTGTAATAGTTTGAAACAGTTGCTCTAATTTTAAGACCGTTATTTCCAACAAGTATTAGTTTTTTTTTGAATTTTTTTGGTTGTATGCATGGTACCCCTATACAAGTATCATTATTTGGATTTATTACTTGAACTGTATACATCCTGTTTTAAAGAACACTTCTAATTCTTTAAGTTGTAAAAACTTTAAATTTTGTTTCCCATTATTCCATATAGTAGGGGTTAGATAGTGGGGTTACGTACCGCCACTTCCACTAGTAGTACCGCCACTTCCAACAACAGTAGTACCGCCACTTCCACCAACAGTAGTACCGCCACTTCCACCAACAGTAGTACCACTTCCAACAGTAGTACCACTTCCAACGCCACTTTCAACACCACTTTCAACAGCAGCAACACATGTTCCATTTAACGTAAAACCAGTTTTGCATGGTGTAGTAATGTTATAGCCGCATACACCATTTTCATTATATACAAGAGGTTCAGCATCAGAGTCATTTATTAAATCAGTTTCGCATAATTGTCCTTGTTTGTAGCAAAAACCTTCATTTTCATTTTTTGTGTATCCTTCGTTACATGATTCAAGTACATGACAGTCAACATTCCCGCATACTTTTTCATCTAATGTTTTGTAAACTCCGTGATCTTTTTTTGTTACACAACCTTTTTCTTGTTTTTCTGTAGAACAATTTAAGGCATCTGCACCTGCTTCAGCCAATTTAGAAACACCCGAAAAAAACATTCCACCAATAGCGAATGTAAAAACGAGAGGAACTATGACAAATATAAATATTAGCACAAGGAAAATAATAAGAGCTGTATTCATTTTACTATAGTTATTAAAAAAAATTAAATTTCAACATCTGCAAATTTTGAAATCCGATTTTTTAATAGTGGTATTGCTTTTTCAATAGAAAAATGATTTCCCCATAATTCAATATAGTTATGTTCTTTGTTATACCAAACATAGTTTAGATTAGAATTTTGTGTAAACATTTTGAACCATGAGCCATGTTTTCCCATTACTTTTGAAATAATAGAACTTTCATTATTTTCAAGTTTGACATGTGCGTAGTTTGTCAGGAGTGGTGGATTGTAAGGTGCCATTTTATTGTACATTAAAAATGATATTCCTTAAGTAATTATTTTTAGAAATTAAAGTAATGAGTATAACCATATTTGATAGTAATTCTGTTAACATTGATGGTATTGAAATAGCTGCTTCTAATGTAAATAATACTAAGAAAATAAAATTTACAAATATATCCAATCCTACACAAAAACTATCTTTTCATGGAACAAATGGAAATTACAGCGAAAGTAACTTGAATGGTGTTTTAAATATAAATTTCAGTATAGAAAATCAAATATTTTATGTATTTGGTGGAATTACAAGTGTTAATATAGTTAATATTGATTCTGGGATATCTGGTTTTCTTATATTTAAAAACATGAATAATGTTACACATAATTTTAATTGGCCGTCAAATGTGTTAGTTTTAACAAGTGTAAATTTAAAAACAAGCAATGGTGCGTATTACGTTATAGAATATTCGTTACATGATTCAAATGTGCATATACGAGAAATTTCGTAAAAAAAATGTATATATATATTACAAACAATGTCTGATAGAGTACAAGTGATCGGATCTAACATCAAATTCAAAAATGGAGAAAGTGAAATATTTAACATGACTGCTGATGAAAGTCAAACATTAAACATAGGAAATGGTAAGATTAAAACAGCGGCAAGTGATTTCACTTCTACACAACTTGTTACAAAACAATATGTTGACAACGTAGCACGTGGTTTAGATGTAAAAGAATCTGTGCGCTTTGCAACAGTTGGTCCTTTAACTGGCTATGACATAGCGAGTTCTACATTTACAGCTGTAAACTTAACTGATCCTCTTTTTGATCTAAGTGGATTACAAAGTTTACAAGAAGGTGATCGTGTTCTTGTAAAAAATCAAGTTGACCTTTATCAAAATGGTATTTACGTTGTAACTGCTGGTTCTGTTTTAAGTCGTTCTACTGATTTTAATGACTCTTCTTATGTTACAAAAGGGGCCTTCGCTTTTATATATGACGGTGTTATCAACAAGAACACTGGTTATGCTATATCCAGTCTTGGATTTAATAATGTTTTTGTTTTAAATGCATCGGATGCAACTGGTAGTGTTGTTTTTACAATAATAAGCAGTCAAGCTGATAATTATAAAAATGCTTCTTTAATAAACACTGGAACTTTAGATTCCATATATATGGAAATATCTGCAGGTGGTGGTCTATTATCTGCTAGTGATGGACTTGCCATTAACAGCCTTGGTGTTACAAATAATATGTTAGCTGGAAACGTAGTAAATGGAAAATTAAGCACTCAAGGTAAAATTCCTTTTACAACAACTGCTGCATCTGGTTTAAGTGGTAGTGGTCTTACTGTAACAAATGACACAACAAGTGACAATTTTGTTCTTGGTGAAAGTGTAAATTTTTCTATTGGAACAAGTGCTATTGAAAATGGTATGATTGCTTCTGGTGTTGACGGTACTAAATTAGTAGCATCTAGTGTTGATAATACAAAATTAGCAAATAACAATGTAACTGTTACAGCTGGTAGTGGATTACTTAGCACAAGCGACACAATTGCTCTTGGTGGATCTACTACAATGAGCATTGCAAACAGTGGAGTAGTTACAAGTATGATTGCTGATCAAAATGTAACAAATTCTAAGTTAGCAAACCCAAGTCTTACAGTAAATACTACAGCTGGTAGCGGTTTAACTGGTGGCGCAACAGTTGCATTAGGAACAAGCACTGATCTGTCTATTTCTGCTCTTGGTGTAGTTACAAGTATGATTGCTGATGATGCTGTTACAAACGACAAAATTGCCGCACCAACAGTTAGCATTGCAACTACTGATGGTTTAACTGGTGCTGCTACTGTAAATCTTGGTGGTTCTACAACTTTAGGTATTGCGGATGGTGGTCTTGTTAATGCTAAAATTGCGGCGGGAACCATTGAAAATGACAGATTATCCACTAGTGGTCAATTTACCTTAAATGCTGGTTCTGGTTTAACAGGTGCTGGTGTAATTTCTCTTGGTGACACAACACCAACTGTTTCTATTGCTACAAACGGTGTTACAAACACAATGATTAACGATGTAAATGGTGGTAAAATTGCGACAGGAACAGTAGCAAATGACCGTCTTGTAAACAACACAGTTAAAATTAATCCAATGACAAATGGTGGTTTAACAACAGCTGTAGGTGCCAACCAAGGTGCATATGAAGTTTCTCTTGGTTCTCAGCTTGACATAAAGATTGCGGATCAAGGTGTTATAAATTCTATGATTAAAGATGCTGATGTATCTATTACAAAACTTGTTCATTACACTACAACAGTAAATGTTGAATCTGGTGTTCTTTCTACAACTAAATCAGCGTTAAATCTTGGCGAATCCACAACACTCAGCATTGTTGATCGTGGTGTAACTGGTACCAAATTAGCTCTTAACACTGTATTAAACGAAAATATTCAAAACACACAAATGCAACTTGCTGCTGGTGATGGTTTAACTGTTTCGAACGGTGGTGTTATGACACTTGGTCGCACAGGTGCCCTTACTGCCCAAACAATGAGTATCACCGCTGGTGGTGTTACAAATACTATGTTA
>Ga0209223_10002611_pt1 | contig 17848 bp, 17 predicted proteins | sample COG_06_FD_184750 | JGI IMG/M metagenome (GOLD analysis project Ga0209223, IMG submission 184750) | Pelagic Microbial community sample from North Sea - COGITO 998_met_06 (SPAdes) (version 2) | ecosystem: Environmental > Aquatic > Marine > Neritic zone/Coastal water | place: Helgoland, sampling...
AACCGCAGCCCAACTCCAATATGACCTGATCATTGTCAAGCTCAGCACGCTTCGAATAGAGCGCCAGCATTTCTTCTTCGGCTTGATCTAATGTTGTGTTGGAATCTGGATAATATGCACAGCTATATTTTAAGCGCTTCCCAAGCGATGCAAGATAGAAGTCCGTTGCAACCTCATAATGCTGCTCGTTAGCGGCATCGGTATCAATTGCAATAGGGCTTCTTCTTAGCTCTTCAATTAATTTTTGAAAGCGATCTTGTTGATATTCTGGATGGCTAATAAATTCGTCTTTAAGACGCTTTTTACAGAGACGACGAATACCGTAACGCACCATGAAATCAGGAAGTCTCCCCTGCTCGGAGAGTTCGATTAGCTTGCCGGCAAAGGGAATGCCAATTGCAGGTTGTTTTTTTGTTATGTTCATCTAGGCTCCCTATTAACGACCTGCATCATGAGTTTCTAGCGGGCTATTTATGCTAGCTTGTTTGCGGAAAAGAATCTGTCCGACACTGATCGCGCGCTCATCAAAAGCCCCCTCACAATAACAAAAATAGAATTCCCACATCCGCTGAAAGCTGGAGTTGTAGCCTTGCTCTTTGACTTGCTCAATATTTTCGTAGAAGCGTTTTCGCCAATCGCGCAAGGTTTGGGCATAGCTAAGCCCCATGTCGTGTACATCTTCCAGCATTAAGCGATTTCTGCTGGCGTAGTCTATGATTACGCTATAGCACGGCATAAAACCACCCGGAAAGATGTACTTTTTAATATAATCAACTTGTTTCAATGCTCTATGATACTGATCATCGTCTATAACAATTGCTTGAACTAGTGCTTTGCCTTCAGGCTTCAACAGGGAGTTTAGCTTTCTAAAATAGGTGTCGAGGTATTGATGACCCACCGCTTCGATCATTTCGATTGAAACTAATTTATCGTAGAGCCCTCCAACATCGCGATAATCTTGGAGTTTAACCGTAACTAAATCGCTTAAACCTTCTCGCACAATGCGCTCTTGGGTTTCATTAAACTGTTCTTGAGAAATGGTTACGGTGGTAACTTTGCACCCAACGACACTGGCTGCGAAACAAGCGAACCCACCCCATCCTGAGCCAATTTCGATAAGATGATCTTGCTTTTTCAATTCTAATGCAGCGCAAATTCTATGAAGCTTCCGGCATGATGCCTGATCGAGGTCATCACCTGCCTCATATAACGCGGACGAATACATCATTCGCTGATCTAGAAATAGACGAAAAAATGGATTGCCTAAATCATAATGAGTAGCTATGTTCTTCTTAGATCCACGCCTAGTATTGCGTCTAAATTTATTCCATAGGCGAAATGATGATTGAGCAAACCGCGCTAAACCGGATTCCATCTGGTTTAGCACCAATCTGTTCTTAACAAATATTCTAATTAATTTGCTCAGATCGTCAGCACTCCACAAGCCATTGAGATAAGCCTCAGCTGCCCCGTTACTGCCACTTAATGCAACCTGCGTATAGCTACTAAGGTCGTGTATTACCAAGGTGCATTGCAACGTCGCATCGCTGTTGCCTACACTAGTAGTTCCGACTGGATCTACAAGATGAATATAGCCACCTTCAAGCTTCTGAAACAATGCAATAAACTTATTACGAAAGAAACGATCAACTACGGAATTTTTTCTTGCAGCCTCTAATTGATGTCCAACAGGTGCGAAAATGGACGGTATGCTTTCGCCTTGAGGAAATTGGCTAGAGTTTACGGTGATCTGATATTTTGCAGCTGAATTAGTCATATAGTTGATATTCACATATTATTTTGGATGCGAAAAGAAAGGAACTCGCTTGAACCACAAGCACATCGCTTGATAGTAAATCGCTAAAACGGTTTTAATACATACCAATGGATAGCGAAAGGGCAGAAGGTTTGCTTGAGCGCGAGTCAAAGGCTTGCCGTTAAGCGTCATTGACGCATAAAAAATGGGTTCGTCGTTCTTAGACAAACCCATTTTAATATAAAATTCGGTATCGCTTATTCGATACTTCCATCGGTACTGGAGATCCATTGGCATAAAGGGCGAAACATGAAACTGTTTATCAAATTTAGCGACATGAAAGCCTTGACCATCTATTTCCCCATCAATAGAACCAATGTCATGCACATACGTAAAACGCTCATTCCATGGTGTGTTGTGTACTTCAGCCACGAGATAACGCAACTGACTATCTTGATAACATGCCACAAAGACAATAGGATTAAAACAGAATCCCCAATAGCTCATATTGGCCAAAAGATAAGCCTCACCACCGAATGAGTTGCCTGTGTGCTCCTTTATTGTAAAGCATACTTCTTGGTATAAACTTTGACGACCTGGAAGATAGTTTTGCCGCTTGAATTGGACCAGATTGAATCCGCCAGACGACCACCAACGACTAGCGCGGTCGAGAACACTTAGTTGCTTTATATCCACCCAAACTTGAAGCATACGATAGCGAAACTTGTGCTCAACCGGTTTAAATCGGCTATGAGTTACCCAGCCCTCGAATAATTTCAGGCTGTTCATTTTATTTGCGACCGAATTAGTTGGCTAATTTCTGCCGCGCTTCGTGCGCCATCTTCATGGAAGCCCCAACCCCAATAAGCACCAACAAAATAAGTGGCTTGCCGGCCGTCAATTAGTGACTTTTTCTTTTGCGCGGCAACACTCTCAGCCGTAAACACTGGGTGGTAATAAACTCTCTCTGCCAATATTTTGTCAGCATCTATCTTGTGTTGATTGTTCAAGGAAGTAAAAATATTTGATTCCAGCTTCAGCCCTTGAAGTAAATTCATCCAATAGTTGGCTGTGCAAACTCTCTGGGTATTCGAATCAAAATCATTCGGGACTTCAACATTCCAGCTCGCCCAAGACAAGGTGTTGGCATGCATTATCGTTTCATCAGTATGCACTATTACACGATTTTCTTCGAATGGGATAGCAGACAAAATATCTTGCTCGTCCTTACTGGGCTTATCCAATATAGCTAATGCGCTATCAGCATGCAGCGCCATTACTACCGCATCAAATTCGTTCTCATCACCGTCGACGGTAAGCACTTTAATACCTTGCCCTCGTATAATCTTATTTACCGTCGAGCCAGTTTTCCACTGCACATTTAGCTGCTCGCGCAGAGCTTTTACGTAACTGCTGGAACCGTTCTTAACGACCTGCCATTGTGGACGGTTGCGTATCTTCATTAAACCGTGACGAGAAAAGAAATCTACTAAGTGATGAATCGGAAATTGCGTGACTCGTTCAGGCGTAGCTGACCAAAGCGCACTAATCATTGGCAGCAAGTGGTCATTAATGAACCCTTTACTGTATTTTTTTTCCTTTAGATATTCAGCGACAGTTTTTTTTGTATCGTTAATTCTAAGGACTTTTGGTGCAGTCTTATAGAACCGAACAATATCGAAGATCATGTGATAGAAACTGAAGCTAAATAAATTACCGCGCTGACAGAAAAGCTTGTTAGGATTGGTCGCGTTATAGACCACATTGGACCGCCGGTTATACGCTGAAAAGCTCATATTGGTAGCTTGCGATTCAACACCAATTGAATCTAACATCGCACAGAAATTCGGATAGAATTCTCGGCAAAAAATAATAAAGCCGCTATCAATATTTACTGTCTGATTGTTTACTATCAACTGATGTGTGTCGGTGTGGCCGCCGACATAATTTTCTTTCTCGAAGAGCGTAACTTGGTATTCGTCATGCAGGTGATATGCGGCACTTAGACCCGATATACCTGCCCCAATTATAGCTATACGTTTTTTAATCGCCATACTGGCTCAAATTCGCTCTCTGTAATGCTGAACTACACGGTGAAATCTTAAATCTATTCTAAATTGCCAAGATTTAGATAGAAAATTTCTCTAAAGTATTTAATAAGCCAGCTAGCCCTAAGTTTTGCTCATTAGAAAATAGAGACGCAGCGAGCGAACATAGGATTTGTCCAAAACGATAGTTACGCTCTTTTTGGTATAAAAGATCACTTTTCTTTGAGTGTTTGATATTGCCTGCGCTTAAGAATCTTCTCAATGGCCGCCGGGTTTTCCACACCGGCGATCTTCTTGACTGGGCCTTGGCAATTTTTACAGACTTCGATATCGATGTAGAGCTCACGTTTCAACCTTTGCATTCAGGTCAACGATGCATGTCGCTCTACTTGCTATATACGCATCCAAACTGTCATGAAACTAAGCTGAGTCATGAGTCTAGCTTCCCTAACTGGCTTGAAGGAAACGAGTTTAAAAGCATTCGCGATGCCACAAGCTCGTCACGCCCCTAAGTTGATTTCACCACAGCCTGCGCCATTCAGCTTTTTAAACTAGTGCGGGCACCTCTAGATTAAGGGACTTTGTGAAGCGTCACAACTAGCCTTCTAAATTCCGTGAACCCAACTTGCCAATTACCAGCACAATTTGTAGCATGCGCCGCTATGGATACGTTAAAAAACCACCAGATTGAGTCTGCTGAGATCGTAGTTCCCTGCGAAAATTTAGCGGAAAATCTAGCTTTCCTTGCCGAGACTCTGGAATTTCGCCTGCTCACTGTTTATCCAGCTGATGCGCCAAGAGTTGCAGTTCTCAGCGGTTACGGCTGCCGCATTCGGCTTGAAGAACAAGCCGGCGCCGCGCCTGTTTCGCTGCATCTGCTGTGCAAAGAAACTGATATTGCCTCCCTGAGTGCAAAGAAAATTGTGCCGCCTAATGGTATACGATTAGAATTCGAAGCCACAGATGCCTCGCCTTATGTCCCAGATTTACTACCTTCGCTTACTGTGCGAAAAGCTGACCAATCCAATTGGGGAGTTGGCCGTGCAGGCATGCAATACCGTGATTTGATTCCCGATCGCTGGGGTGGTGCCTACATAGCCTCACATATTCGCATTCCCCAGGGCGGTCCTGTTGCTGACTATGTTCACTTTCATGACATTATTTTTCAGTTGATCTATTGCTATAAGGGTTGGGTGCGCGTTGTCTATGAAGATCAAGGACCTGCGTTTGTGATGCATGCCGGTGACTGTGTATTGCAGCCGCCACACATTCGTCATCAGGTACTGGAGTGTTCAGATGAATTCGAAGTGATCGAGGTAGGCTGCCCCGCCGAACATGCAACACAGGTTGATCACGAAATGACATTGCCTACGCAGCAGCATAAAGCCCATCGAAAATTCAGTGGTCAAGACTTTTGCTTTCATCAATCCGCCAGTGCCCATTGGTCTGCCTGGAGCTCTACCGGCTTCGAGAGGCGCGATACCGGTATAGCTAGAGCAACAAGCAACAGAGCATCTGTAAGCGTTGTTCGGCCTGAACCAGGGACACATTCGGCTCAATGCTCTCACAGTGCCGAGCTACTATTTCTATTTATCTTGCAGGGATCGATGACCCTGGAATGCCCCAACAATGAATTCTCGCCATTACTTGCTGGAGATGCCTGCACAATTCCTCCAGGAACAGATTACCAGCTCTCAATCTGCTCACCTGATCTAGAGTTCTTGGAAGTCACATCATCTGGATAAAGCTTAACTACTAGAAGCTCTCCGAAAACCCAGTTAGTAAATCCACTAGCACAATTGTTATAGCGATGGGTGCAACATAGCGATTTGCAAATCGCCAAAATATTCGCCAGAGTTCACTACTGCTTGAAAATTCCTGATCAGCCGTCGACCGGTTCAGCATCCAGCCAACAAATACGGCGATGAGCAATGCATTGATCGGTAAAAATACATTCGCCACGGCGAAGTCTAATGTATCGAATACTGTTCCCTCAATACCGAAAAAACCGAGAGGACTATAGTCAGCGAGAATATTGAAAGAGAATACCGAGCCCATCCCAAGCAACCAAACGCCGACGCCGGCGCAGCGTGCCAGCAACTTACGCTGGCCCGGCCATCTTTCCTCTAGCCAGGCAACCGATGGTTCAAGCATTCCAATCGCGGTTGTGTAGGCAGAGAAAAACAGCAGCAGGAAAAACACTACGCCGATAAAGTGGCCACCAGGCATGTTGCCAAAAGCGATAGGCAGTGTCTGGAATACTAAACCTGGGCCACTGCCTGGGTCGAGCTGATTTGCGAATACGATTGGGAAAATGGCCAAACCTGCGAGCATAGCCGCCAAAGTGTCGCCTATGCAGATGATGGCCGCGGACTTTGGAATCGAATAATCGCTGGGCATATAAGCGGCGAAGGTGATCAACAGCCCGACACCGACAGCGAGCGAAAACAACGCTTGGCCTAAGGCAATTAGGACAGAGCCGTAGGTGAGTTCGCTGAAATCCGGTTTAAACATAAATTCGAGTGCGGCAACAAAACCTGTACTAAACATTCCGTAAACAACCAAAATGAGAATGACTCCGAACAAGGCTGGCATCATGATTTTTGCCATACGTTCTATGCCGCTATTGAGCCCTTTCGCGATTACCCATACCGTCATTGCCACAAAGGCAGCGTGCAGCAGTACCTGGACGAAGGCTTGTTCCATACGTTGATTAAATACCGTCTGAGATTTACCGGCATCAAAGCCCTCAAACGCATTACGTACTGCAAGCCCTAGATAATCGAGGGCCCAAGCAGCGATTACGGCGTAGTAACTCAGAGCTACAAAGGGAACGATTAGGCTAAGCCAGCCGATTACGCGCCACCATGGCGACGCGTTCTCGGACTGTATGAGACTGGCTATGGAATGAACGGCGCTGCCACGGCCTCGGCGCCCTAGCAACATTTCACCGGCGATTATTGGGAGTCCAAGCGCAAAGACAAAACCAAGATAGACCAGAACAAATCCGCCACCACCATTTTCGCCGGCGATGTACGGAAAACGCCACAAATTTCCGAGACCAATAGCCCCACCAACTGTGGCCAGGAGAAATGCCGATCGGCTCGACCATGTCGCGGAAGGGTTCGGATTAGGTTCCATAACTACTGTTGAGTGTCCAACCACTGAAAAAACTCAACGGTATAGCCACCTGGATCTTCTAGTATGAAACTGCGTATGCCGCCGCCGTCGCCTATGTCTTTGAGAAAACTAACACCACTTCGGTCCTTCACTCGGTCATGCCAAGCATCCACCTCCCTAGTAACAAGGCTGACCATAACTGCATTAGTCGATTGCGGTGTGTGCCATGCGCCCTCACTGTCTGCCACGACACCAACTGAGCTTGAAGGGCCGGTCTTGAAAAATTTAATCCACGGTAAATCAAACTCCAATTCCAATCCCAAAGTAGTGGCATAAAATTGAATTGCAGCATCGAAGTCATCGTAGTACAACATAGTAACTTGCGAATCGAGTGACGGTATCGCCGTTGACGCTGCACACTCTGAGTTTTCTGCAGCGTCGGCAAAGACGGAAATTTCTAACTTAGTCGTCGCAGCACGGGTGGTGAAAGCCGGCACATTGTCGAACTCAGTGGTATCGTCAAGAATCGCGTGTTCCACACTCAAGGTGTAGGTCTGTCCAGCTTGCAAGAGATCGCCATCAATTGTGAATGATCTTGCGGCGAAGTTTAGATAAGGTGTTTGCTCAAAAGGTCTTCCACTATGTGCAATTCGATTCTCGTCAGCGTCGGTGAGAATGACAAAAATAAGATCATCGAGTATGCCATTGGGATCGGCGCGCCCTCCTTCGAATGTGTCCCAATCAACGACAGCGTTGACGCTAGGAAGTAACTCTGTGCAATGCGACTTGCCTGCTTGGGTGACAGATATTTTGGGCGGGACGGGCAAGCCTCGATTATCGAATTCAAGGATAACGTCCTCGACATTGCCACTGGGGGTATCAAATGACACCAAGAATTTTCCGTCAGGATAGCGCGCCTGTAAATCGGTCAATTCGGTGAACCTATCTTCTCCAGCTAACAGTAAGATATTGTCGCGACTGCCGTCTTGCGCTTCACGCATGTCTTCAAATTCTAGCCGTTCGCCTGTAGGCAGAATTAGACTCGCATTCTCAGCGTTTCCCTGCGCTTTCATGAAGACTTCTGAGAAAAACGAATAATCGATGGGTAACCGTTCTCCTGTGGATTGCTGAGAAAAGTTGGCGTGTTTGCCGATAACGAAAAAAGTGACGTCTTCGTTCTGAGCATTAGCAGCCGAGGCGACGACCGAAATTAGAAATATTATGCAGCTTGGTATGGTAATTTTTTTCATCTGAATCCCCTCACGAACTGATAGTATCCTGAAATAGTGAATATGTAGTCGTATTGCCGCAAATAATCGTAATTGTTGGGATTCAATGAACGCTGATTAGCTAAACCACTAAGCAATCAGTGTCGCTCTACTTGCTATATACTCATCCAAACTGTCATGAAACAAGGGCTTACATGATTAAATGCGTCGCAATTTTCCTTGTTTCAATTAGTACACTTTCGGCATGCTCTGAAGGTGAGAATCCGCCCAGCGCCCCTGCTGACTTCGCGGATTATGTAACCATCGGAAAGTCCGTAAACACGAGACAAGAACGCTCTGGTGAACTACAACTTCTTAACACGGTATTTTTTGCCGAAGTTTTTCAGACCAAAGAAGCGGTAGATGCAGGCGGCATGATTACCAACACCACTCTGACTGGCGCTGGTAATGCTCAAGACGGTCTATCTCTTTCTGATGAAATGACTCCGTATTTAACAGGTGCCCGAACCTCAACCATCGAAGAATTGGATCGAATATTTCCAGATAGCACTTATTATTTTAATTTTGATACACCCAATGGAAATATTCGACAGCTTCCAGCACGATTTACTCGCAACGCTGGTGAAAGCCTAAACCCCGGCCCTATTACATTGTCATTAACTCAAGGCGGGATAATCGCCAATCCAAATGCAGTAGATCCGAATCAAGATCTCGTCGTTTCATGGAGCTCATTTGAAAAGGGCGCGGCCGATCCTGACAATATTATTGATGACATGATCTATGCCATGTTTGGAAATTGTATGGGCGTAGAAACTGTCCATAGCGGCCATGCATTCGATGAAGGTGCGCTTACCTATGTTGAAAGTGATTTCACAATACCGGCAAGCGCGCTACACGCTGGACAATCTTCTATGCTTGAGGTGGAGCATTCCAATATGGAAACAGATGTCGTTAAGGGTATAGAAATCATTGTGACCTACGCCGCATCTACCTTCCTTGATATCCAAATTACTGGTGAGAACGTGCAAAACCTTAGCTGTCCTTCTGTACCCTACGCTTTTGATGGCGGCGCCAGTGATCGCGAACGAGCGCCAGAGTAGCTTTGCCATTCTAAAAGAAGAGCCTCTATCCTCGTATTAGTCTGTTGGGAAACAATAGACCGTGCCAGCGATTAACTTAGCAAGCCTGCGATGGCTCCAGTCATACACGTAGCGAGTGTACCCGAGATCAACGATTTCGGAGCGAGCTCTACTATTTCTGTTGCCCGCTGCGGGCACATGCCACTCAGCCCCGCAATCATGATGCCCAAGCTGCCGAAGTTGGCAAAGCCACAAAGCGCGTAAGTCATAATTACTGTCGATTTTGGGGACAGACTGCCAGCTGGTAATTCCGCCAACGCCAGAAATGCTAGCAGTTCATTCAGGACAGTCTTGGTGCCCATCAGAGAACCTGAAATCTGCGCCTCGGACCAGGGTATACCCATTAACCAAGTAAGCGGTGCAAACACATATCCAAACAGTCGTTGCAGAGTAAGCGAGGCGTCCCCAGGAAAAGGAATTAGTGAGAAAAGACTATTTAAGAGAGCCACCAAAGCAACCAGCACCAATAACATTGCACCCACACTCACCATTAGGCGCACGCCATCGTAGGTGCCCTTGGTGATCGCATCCATCAGGCTCGTATACTCGACTTTCAGCTGTATTTCCTCGCTGGTCGCCGCGCTCGATTGCGGCACCATGATCAGCGCGATCATAATTGCAGCCGGCGCACTAATAACCGAAGCCGTGATGATATGGCCCAGCGGGTCATCCAAGGTTCCCTGTAGGATTATCGCGTAGAACACCATGACCGAACCTGCGATGGTGGCCATGCCGCAAGACATTACAACGAAAAGTTCGCTACGCGTTAGCACGGCTATATAGGGACGAATTAGCGCGGGAGACTCAACCATGCCAATGAAAATGTTGGCGGCACTACTAAAGCCAACCGCTCCACTCACATTCAAACTCTTTCGCAGAACAACGGAGAAGCCCTTGATGATGATTGGTAAGACGCGATAGTGCCAGAGGATTGCTGAGAGGACGGTGAACATTAGCACCAGCGGCAGAATTCGGAAGGCCAATATCATTGTAGCGCCAGGCTCGCTGATGGAAAACGGATAGTCTACATTGAGCGGGTCGCCACCAAGATAGCCAAAGATAAACAGCGTGCCGCTCTCGGTTGCATTAACTACAGCATTGACTCCGCTATTTATTAGACCCAGCATTTGTTGCAGAAAATTGAGATTAAATACAGCGAAGGCAAAAAGGAATTGCAGACCCAAGCCTGCTACTAAAAGTCGCCATCCAGGCAGCGTGCGCTGCTCGCTAAGAACAACAGCAATTGCAACAAAGACACCAATACCAAATAGCGCTTGTAAAACTAAAAATAAATCCATGGACGATTAGACTCTTTTATTCTCCGCCCTAAGGCAGTGTAAGGGGCTTGTTTGCAGAACTGTCTTGATCAAGCAGCCAATCAACCAAAGGCTGTCGATAGTGTATCTCGGTATCAAAACCAGCGGAATCGAATTTTGCAATGGCATCGTATCCCGCGCCTCCCTCATACATGAAACTGTTTATTAATACGCGGTACGTCTGGTCTGCGTCGATTAGCCGTCCCGTCTTTGCCAGCAGCCAATCATTCTCAGTGCGAATTAGACCAGTAACAAATGGGCTCTGCCCTGCCGCAAGCACCTGCAAGACTTCGGCGCCACTTAACTCCACAGCGTAGATCGTGTTTTCGAAGGGCAGCAATCCAACTATGTCGGCAAGGGTCACCTCTCCTTGCGGGAGGGGCGCACGTAAAGCGAGTCGGTTATTTATAGCTATAGCAGCAGCGCTATCGATCTGTAACCAACTCTCGACTACAGCGCGTTGCAATCGATCATCGTTTGCCAGGTACTCTCGCGAACTGAAACCCAATAGCGCGCTCAACTCCACCTCGGTTGCTGCGCGCCATTTCGCAACAAGCCGCGCTACAGCTTCATCACTGCTGCCCGCCTCATTTTTCTCAGTCGAGAAGCTGGAATTGATCAAACTATCCCGGCCAAGATCGTATTCAAAATGCGCTCGCGCATAACTGCGAAAGTGGCCATTACTTTCAAGAAGAATGGTCTTGCCTATTCTTTCTGCGACCAGCTCATTGCAATGCCCGCCTCCCATGAGGCTAATATTCAGATCAGCCACAGCCGCAGCTAGAGGGCGTAACGCTGCCATACAGACATGAGCCACGACGAAAATGAGGTCCGAATCCTCCGCCTCCAGTTGCTCCACGGTTTCGCGCAGTACGCTCTCATAATCTAGAAAAGAGAGATCGACAATATTAATTGGGTTTGTAGTGCTTGGCGTGTTAGTTGTAGACAGCCCGATAATTCCGATGGTCAGATCATTCACCACGGTTGTGGTAAACGCCAGAATACCTAATTCAGATGGCAGAGTTTCGCTAGCTTTCCATTGAATATTGGCCGCCAGATAAGGAAAGTTAGCCTGACGGATACGCTGTTCCAAGTTATCCAGACCGAAATCGAATTCATGATTGCCAATGGCGCTAGCGTCATAGCCCATGGTATTCATCACTTCCACCATGCCCTCGCCTTCGAACCAAGTTGAGATGGCCGGCCCTGTCCAATGATCGCCTCCACTGAGCAAGAGAAAGGGCCCGTCTTCGCTATAGCCCTCCTTCTCACGCCACAGGCCCAGAAGATCTGCGGCTCCACGCCCGGACTCTCGCCCTTCCATCCAGCCATGCTCGTCGTTGCTATACAGCACGGTCAACTCGCGAACACCCGAACTAGCACTCGACTCTAAAGAGGAGGAACGAAGGGATGAACTGCAAGCCAGCAGCAGTGGGAGGGCGAGTAATAGCAGAAGGAATAAGCGCATTGAGCCGAGTCTATCACAGGAATTTCGATGATTACCTTCCGAAATACCCGGGGTTACTTATTGCGAGAAGTGGTTAATTCGCTTACCGTATTTGCTTCTAATGGTGACAGCGATGAAACTCGACAGTTCTAACTTTCCAATCTACTTGCCAGAAAAAGAACAGACCTCTGTCTTGCGCCTAGGTTTTGAGAACTGTAGCGCAGATGACTGGATATTTTCGGCCAATGATCTAAACGTCTTTCAAAGACACAAGACAGAGCTGAGGAGTTCACGAAGCGAAGAATGCTTTGCACAAACTCAGGGTTCGGTAGCCGCTCAATGCGAATTTCATGATTTCCTCTTACTACATCTGTTAACAAAACCTACGTCAGGTTATTCCAGGATAGATAAGCAGCTCATCCATGACCAAGAGAAACTCGCATGGAAAATAGAAGTTAAAAACCTTTGGCAGGCTTCGCTGTGGGTGCCCGAAGATTTTTGTCTGCTGGAAAATAAAGAAAACGACTACGTAATGACCGCCGCCAGCGTCTGCTCACCTAGTAACTGGATTCTGCGGAAGAAGATTGAGCAGACGGTCGACTTCATCCATGACCCTGTGCCTGATTACAACAAGCTCCTTAGCGAGAGAGTAAATCGGTTTCTAGAGGGCCTGCCCAGCGGTCGGGTCTTGCTGCGTTATAACTGGTCGATTCAATCGGACAACGAACTCTTTTGGCGCGACGATCTAAACCCCAATTCCGGTATTGTGAATAGCAGCAATCCAAATCTTTACTGGCGCATTGAACGGCAAACCTTCGTTCGACTTCCAGCGAGCGGGGCAATCGTCTTTGGAATCAGAGTTTTCCTACATAGCTTCGACAGCCTTCGAAATATTGAAGGCTTTCATCAGTCAATAGAACAGCTGTTTACCCAGTTGCCTGAGACCCAGAAATGCTACAAGGGGCTAGCGACTTAAATATACCTAGAAAAAGTACACAACTAAAAGATCGTTTAGACTATAATCTACCTCTTTAAAGCGGCACCGTGTACAAGAAATAGTTGAACGATGCGACAGTTTTTTGTCGAAACCCCGTACTACTCTAGTGAACCCACTACATTCGATTGTCAGAAAAGGTCTCCACATGAATCTCAGCAGCCTAGCTAGCATGGCTCCAGTCAAATTGTGCCTAGTATTTGCTGTAAGCTTTTTACTTTCAGTACAATCTGCCTCAGCAACCACGGTCCGCGTAATCACCTCCCTAGGAGACTTCTCAATAGAGCTGTTTGACGATGTCGCGCCGATTACCGTTGCCAACTTTTTAAACTATGTAAACTCTGGCCGCTTCAATAGCACGGTGATACATCGTTCCGTGTCGAATTTTATCGTTCAGGGAGGTTCATTCAGCTTCGATGCAAGCACTGGCAGCATAATATCTGTTGCAACAGACGCAGCAATACAGAACGAGTTCAGCGTCTCCAATACGCGGGGAACAGTAGCTATGGCAAAGCTGGGAGGTGATCCAAATAGTGCTACTAGCGGTTGGTTTGTCAATCTTGCTGACAACAGTGGCAATCTCGACGCACAGAATGGCGGCTTCACCGCGTTCGGTCGCGTCATTGGTGATGGCATGACGGTCGTGGACAGTATCGCAGCACAACCGACATACACACTCGCTGGCCTTACTGATTTCCCGCTGATCAACTATGTCAGCGGCGCCGTCGTGACTAGCAACTTTGTAAACATCGCAATCGCAGTTGAAACTGAAGAGGAGCCAGCACCTGCTCCCAATTATTTCGATGAAGCCAGCGGCCTGTTGCGCGTCACCGTGGATGCTGGAACATCAGGGCTCGCTTCATTGGCATTCTCCATTACGGCAACCGAACCCAACGTTATCGTGCAACTCGACCTTAGCAGCGTTGTAGTTCTGAGCGAGACCGTAGATAAAATAGCGACCTTCGATGCCGAAACTGGCAGGCTGGTCTTGCCAGAGCTTGTCGTATCGGGAGAGGTTGCGTTTCGTAACCTGAGCTTTATTTTAACTGATACAGAGCAACTCTTATTTACGCTGGAGTCATTCGAACTAATTTAGCCGGCGCTGACTGTCAGCCGTCTAGAATGCTGGTGCTAGAGCGCCGTTGACTACGGCTATCATAGCCATTATTCTCCCTGTAAATCATAAGAATCCGGCGATTGCGGACCACAGGAGAGAGTCATGAGCATTAAACGATGGATAACAGCAGCCGTATCAGCGGTTACCTTGGGGGCTGCATTCGTAGTTATACCCGTTCTAGCTCATCATTCGAGCACGCCTTTCTACGATCCTGACCAACGGGTCGAAATTGAAGGGCCAGTTACACGCTTTGTTTTCAGAAACCCACACGCCTTTCTTTACGTAGATGTTGCCGGCGAAAGCGGCGCGACTGTCGAATGGCAGATCGAATTAGGCGCCCCTGTAAGCATACGTCGCGCTGGCTGGACTCCAGATTCACTCCCAGTAGGCATGATCGTGAAAGCCTCCGGCAGGCCTTCCCGCGCCGAAGGCTCTACAGGCCTGTGTTGTGTGCGCATGACTCGTGCCGATGGCACCCCGGTTTTGGAAGGTGGTCGTGTTCAGGAACGGACTCAACCACCCGAATAAATAGCCGGGGTAGTACCCTTACAAATCTGGACGAGGCCGGAATTCACTTCTCCTAGGCGGCTTCACAAAATAACAAACTAGAACATAACCAGCATTCAAGGCGGGAATTTTTATGAGAGTAACTACATTCATGAGAGAGAAGTCTGTTTTTGCAGTTTTGCTTTCTCTCGCGATTGGCGCCAGCGCAGGCCAAGTAAACGCGCAAGCCGATAACCAAATACCAAATATTGCGGGAACCTGGAACGGCGGCTTTAGCGCAAGACCGGTGAATGGCGAAGCTGTTCCTTGGGGCGACGAGAATTTCCCCAAGCTGACTGCGCGCGCCCTAGCCTATCAAGAAGTCTGGGAAGAGATCATGGCGCCGAAGTACGACTGCCAGCCCGCCTCTTCGCCTGCAATCCAATACGACCCTTACCACATGGAAGTCGTGCAATGGCCCGACCGCGTCCTGTTTCGTTATGAGAAAGATGATCAGCTACGCACCATATGGCTAGACGGCCGCGAACCCAAGGCAACGGACTTCGGCGTTCAGGGTTTCTCTGTAGGTCACTACGAAGATGACGCCCTGATAGTTACCACTACGCATTTCGTGTTCGATGTTGCCGGCTTCGATGATTACAACGGCATCCCCTCTTCCTCGCAGAAAATAGTTCGCGAGCGCTACTGGATGGACGGAGAAGACCTGAAAGTAACATTAGAAGTCGAGGACGCGATGTTCTTACTCGAGCCCACTTCTTACACCACTCGATGGCTTCCAGCATCCGAGGGCTACAGGCTACAAGCATACGATTGCGATGCTGAATCGTCACGTGCATCGGTGCGCTTCTTTCCATCGAAGTACTAGTGGGCCCTCTTAGTTGAGCGAATCGAATTTGCGTCATCAATTGATGATTGCTAATTCGATTCGAAATCAGTAAGAGCCTGCCCACCCTAAATTATGAGCAACCCCCGCTCCCTTCTAGATACTCAGAACTCCTTTGGATGGTTTTCGATAGGCCTGCATTGGTTAGCAACGCTAGCAATTATTCTGCTGTGGTTTATCGGCCAGAGCATCTCCTCGCAGTCTGTCGAACAGATCGAAGCACGCAGAACACTACACATCACTATCGGCTTGATCGCTTGGTTACCACTTATCGCACGGATAATATGGCGCTATAAGTCAGGCCACCCCCACGTCAGCGGCCAAACCCTGCTTGAGCATCGACTCGCCAAGGCGACACACCATTTCATGCTACTGGTACTGATAGTAATGTTGATATCGGGACCACTCACAGCATGGGCAATGCCAGATCGCAGCAGCTTATCGGAGTTCGCCTTCATTTTTCATTCTAATGCAGCCAAGGCGCTTGCCGTGTTAGTCCTGCTGCACATCTTGGCAGCGCTGAAACATCTGATGTTTCACGAGGACGAGACTGTAGCTAGAATTTTTGTTCCACGTAAAGATGCTACGCAAGATGAAGGATAAAAATACTCTAACCAGTTCCCACGTAGGGAATAAGGCGCCCACAAAGTAGGACACCCGTCCAAAGCGTGAGCGAGGCATAGGCTACAAATTTAGCGAGTGGGGGTGAGGATGTCGTTGCATCCCAGCCCTGCATAATCGGGCTTACTTTCCAGTAGTACACAGCAGCATTCAGTCCAGCCAGTAACACCAAGCCCATCTTGATCTGAAAACCTATGTTCACCGAATAGCGCATCGGATCGCCATAAAAAAATAGTATTCCGGTGAGCAGGTTGATGCTGAAACCGATCAGAACTAAGGGCAAAAGACGATGAGTAGCTGCTGGGTCAAAGCTGCGGAAAAGCCCGGCCATGCGCAAATCGATGACGAGCAAGCCACCCAATAGCAACGATAGCCCGATGAAATGGCTAATCTCCATGACTGGCCAAAGCCAGTAGGTCTCCTGAATCCACGAGTTGAGCGAACCACCGACAATTGACTGTGCAAATGTTTCCACGGTTGGGCCTCTAAAAAATATACGCGATCAGGCGACCGGCTATGATAGCCGCTAGCCAAAGCATGAGTGAAATAGAGGCGATTATTTTTGTCGGCTTGCTGATCAACACCGCCGAATCGCTTAGTCCTATCTCTGTACGCAGGCGTGACTGTATAACACCAGCCAATACCATGCCTGCTGCGATACAAGCTATTTTCAGTAGAAAAGGCACGCTAGTTATAAAAACCGTTGCCTGAGAGGCAAACAAGGCGAAGCCCGACACGGCATTTATGATGAAACCCACCCAACCCAATTTGCCCAAGCCAAGAAAAGCAGATGGTTGAATGCCAGGAAATAGCCCTAGCAGGGACAAGTCACGCATCGAGAAAATGCCAACCACAACGGCAAGCCCCATCACGTGCAAGCTCAACATGATGGGATACCCCCAAAGAGAGATCGCAACCCATGTCGCTAATTCAGTTGTTTCTAGTGTGGCGAACATCTAGTTGCATTTCTTCCTAGTGTTATTGTTAAGGCTGGGTATGGAATAGATACTTCAGAAACACCGACCAGATCACGAGTGATACTATCAAAATTTCCACCCTTATTCATTCTAGCAGTGCTCTATCGAATTCTCGTAGTACTGGATCATCGGCATCACATAGCGCAGTGATTCCTATAAGGGTTCAGCAACTTCGATCACCTTCACAATGCGTGGATCTTTCTCAAGTTGATTTAACGCCAGGACTCGTTCCTTGCTGTAACTACACATAGAAATCGGCACGCCGAAATTAACGCTGGCGTAGCCGCAGACATTAAAGGAAAGCACCACCTTACGGGCAAAGTACTCAACTTTCTGCTGCAGACCCTATCGAAGCATATTGTCGCGCTGCGCCTGTTCCTCGATTATTGCAAGTAACTGCGTGATAATCGAACATCAACTGATCAATCAAAATCAGCCTCTTATTGCGTTGTAGCGGGCAAATTTTTATCTGCAGTTTACGGTTCTGTTTAGGCGGCGGGGGTAGCAGCGAGTGCTGGAAAAAAAGCACACTCATTATCACTGCGTAACTGACGGCCAGCAGCAGTAGATAGAATATCGAGCCTGGAAGTGTGGCAGTTGCGGTCAAGGCTGCAGTCCGCAGATCGTACTATTTCCTCGATTTTAGAAGGATAGGTGCTGTAATTGTCAGAAATAGCCGGTTTAATGGCCTATT
>Ga0209223_10002617_pt1 | contig 17820 bp, 21 predicted proteins | sample COG_06_FD_184750 | JGI IMG/M metagenome (GOLD analysis project Ga0209223, IMG submission 184750) | Pelagic Microbial community sample from North Sea - COGITO 998_met_06 (SPAdes) (version 2) | ecosystem: Environmental > Aquatic > Marine > Neritic zone/Coastal water | place: Helgoland, sampling...
TGTCTATTGTACTTTTTATATAACCTATCAAATCCATTCTGAATATTTTTTCGGTCTGAAAATTCTAACATATACAGATAATTTTCGTCACAGACTGCTAACATTTTTCCAATCGGTGTAGATATCCACTCAATTAGAAGTGGACTGCCTTTTTTATTTATTGCTTTAAAGCTTTTATTGTTTTTATAAGTATTTTCCATTTTTGAAAAATTTCTCATATGCTTGCGTTAAGACTTAAAAATTAAATCGTATTAACTTAAGTTAAAATTATTATATCAGTATGGCAATCAATATCAATTTTGGCTATCGTAAAAACAAGCATTGTTATTTAGAAGTCATTTCTGTAAGTCTGCGAGAACAATAAGGAAATAATATGACCGTCACACTTTACAAAGGGGATATTCCAGAAGGACTTGATTTCGGTTCTTCTGTTGCAGTTGATACTGAAACACAAGGTCTCTCACTTCTTAGAGATAAGTTGTGCTTAGTACAGTTGTCCTCTGGAGATGGAAATGCACATATAGTACAGATGGATAGAGAAAAATATGAAGCCCCGAATTTAAAGCATCTATTGGGCAACCCTAAAGTTGAAAAAATTTTTCATTTTGCCAGATTTGATGTTGCAATAATCAAACGTGATTTGGGTGTCGATATAGATCCTATTTTTTGTACAAAAATTGCGTCTGGACTTGTACGGACATACACTGACAAGCATGGTTTAAAAGACCTAACAAAAGAGCTATTAAATGTTGACCTTTCAAAACAGCAGCAAAGTTCGGACTGGGCTTCTGATGCGATAAGTCAGGCGCAACTCGATTATGCAGCCTCCGATGTGTTATACTTGCACCAATTAAGAAATATTCTAACTGCTCGATTGTTAAGAGAAGAGAGGTTGGATCTAGCAAGGAATTGTTTTGATTTTCTCCCGTCTCGATGTGAACTTGACTTAAAAGGCTGGGAGGGTGTCGATATTTTTAGTCATAGAATGCGACGCCCAGAGTAAATTTTAACATACAAAATATTAATTTAATGAAACTGTAAAATTTTGTTATCGTAATTTTCAATTTCTTGTTTTATAAAGTCCCATGAATTCAACTTATAAAAAAACTGACCAGAGAGCAGGTGAGGAGCTTGGGCTTTGGGAACCAAAGAGAACACTTACTCTTGAGTCCGCCCGTAGACATTCTTTTTTTATAAAAATGATGCGCAGGGCGTTAATAGTTTTGTGTTTATGCTTATCGAGTTTTCTTGTTTATGAATTTGCATCACAAAGTAGTGTTACCTTTATAGAGGATAATCCTACAGAAGCAGTAAAAATGATCAACCCTAGGTATAGTGGAAGAACTAATGATGGTTTACCTTTTTATCTAAAAGCAGATTTAGCAACTCGTAAAATGACAGAGCGTGATGTTGTATCTTTAATCAAACCAGTTTTAGAGTTTACAAGAGAAAAGGGTGCTGATTTTTCGATTTTATTAGCGGAAACAGGGACTTTTGATGATATAGAAAAAATATTAAATTTAAAATCAGGCGTCAGCCTGAAAACAGATGATGGATATGAGTGTGAAACTACGCATGCTCGAATCTTTAATAAAGAAAAGCGTATTGAAGGAAAAGAATTTATTGAATGTAATGGTAACTTTGGTGAAGTAACCGGAAATGCTTTTGAGATTAATAATGATTACAGTCAATTTATTTTTAAAAATGGCGTAACTGCAGCAATTGAACAGGATAGTGCGATTAATACAATTGGAGGAAGCAGATGAGACTAATAATGTTATTCTTTTTAATAATTGTTTATCAACCCAATGGTGTTGCACAGACATTTGGCGGTGATGACCCTGTACAAATCATTTCCGAAAAAGCTACTTACCAAGGAAATAAAACTATTTTGTCGGGCAAAGTCGATGTTGTTCAAGGGCTGGCTAGTATAAAGTCTGATTCAATGAATATATTCCGTAGTAACCCTGCCGTTAATAACGGGAATGATAAGTTAGGGGCTATTTCTCGTATTGAGGCAATCGGAAATTTTCATTACTCTACGCCGCAAAATGATGTAAAAGGAACCCGTGGAATTTATGAACGTGATAAGGGTACAATTACTGTTATAGGAAATGTTAAGGTTAAGCAGCCAGGTGGTAACACAGCATCCACAGATCGTTTAGTATATAATATTGAAACTGAGACTATAAGGTTTTCTGGTAAATGTAGTGGTGATGACTGTTCGGGTCGTCCAACTATAAGATTTGGAAATTAGGGTAAAATCATGAAAAATATTTTTAAGTTTTTTTGTTGGCTCTTATTATTAAGCTTCGTGCCACAAAAAGTATTTGCACAGTTCGCAACTGATAATGATTTGCCGACTGAGGCGACTGCAGATTTAATCATTAATTCCAATGGAACTACTATTCTTAGTGGTCAAGTAGATGTTCGTCAGGGTGATACCAGAATATTAGCGGATAAAATGAAAATTTTTGGGGGTATTACAACTGGGGATGAAGGTTCCAATACAGACGATATTTCCCGAATAGAAGCTACTGGAAACTTTTATTATATAACTCCTGATCAAGAAGTTCGTGGAGATAATGGTGTTTATTTAAAATCATCTGATACCTTTACAGTGAGGGGTAATGTCATTTTACTCCAAGGTGATAATGTTGTCACTGGAGATACACTTATTTACGACTTGAAAACGGAAGAAGCTCAAGTAATAGGTACATGCAATGGACGAAGTTGTGGAACAGAGGGTCGTGTGAAAATTTTACTTAAAAATTCAACTGACAATGAAAATTAAGTTAGTTCGCAAATAAAAGGTGATAAGATGGCCAATGGTTCTGATAAAAAACAAGTAAGCTTAGGAAGTGATTTTACACCTCCACCAACTGGACTAGCCGCTAATAATATAGGTAAGGCTTATCGTGGCCGCGAGGTTGTCAAAGATATTACTCTAACTGTTCAACGTGGTGAGGTTGTCGCGCTTATGGGCCCCAATGGCGCTGGAAAGACTACAAGCTTTTATATGATAATGGGACTCATAGAAGCTGATAGAGGTATGATTAGTTTAGATGGACAAAATATAACTAATTTACCAATGTATCAACGTGCTCGGCTTGGTGTGGGATACTTACCTCAAGAACAATCAATATTTAGGGGCTTAACTGTTGAAGAAAATATTAAAGCTGTCGTGCAGCTAACTGAAAATGATAGATCAAAATGGGACGATAATGTTGAGGCATTACTTGATGAACTAAATATTGGTCATATTAAAAAAAGTCCAGCACTTGCACTTTCGGGTGGTGAGAGACGTAGGGTGGAGATTGCAAGAGCATTAGCATCTAGACCAAGCTTTATATTACTTGATGAGCCTTTTACCGGGATAGATCCCATTGCAATAGCAGATATATCAGAACTCGTTTTATATTTAAAAAAACGAGGGATAGGGATATTAATTACTGATCATCGCGTAAGAGAAACCCTGGACATTGTTGACCGTGCCTCAATATTATTTCAAGGGGAAGCCTTGTTTGAGGGGACTCCAGATGAGATAAGGGCTAGTAAAGATGTTAGGCGTGTTTATTTAGGTGATAAATACGCTTAAATAATTCGTTAAGGTTTATTATTAATTTTTAGTCGCATCCAACTTTGCACGAAGATCTTTGCCTGTTCGAAAGAAAGGAACACTTTTTTGAGGGACAAAAACATTTCCTCCAGTTCTTGGATTTCTGCCAGAGCGAGATCTTCGGTGACGTACAGAGAATGCTCCGAAGCCCCGTAATTCTACTCTGGCCCCTTTTTCAAGAGTTTGTGTAATAGTTTCTAAAATTACTGAAACAACCCTCTCTGTATCTGCTCGAGTTAGGTGCTGATTTTCCGTATGTAATTTATCTATGAGTTCTGATTTAAGCATACCCTAATAAAGCAAGTATATGTTACCTGAGTCAATAACTTTTAGTCATTACCCAATAAAAAAAGCTCAGTCACTAATAAAGTAGCCGAGCCTTTTTCTTTGATATAAGTTGTAAATCAGTCGCCTTTTAAGGCTGCTCCAAGAATATCTCCAAGTGATGCACCTGAATCCGTAGACCCGTATTGTTCCACAGCTTCTTTTTCATCTGCTATTTCTAGTGCTTTTATTGAAAGCGAGTATTGACCTTTAACAACTCGTGTAATCATCGCATCAATTTTATCGCCTACTGCAAAGCGCTCTGGTCTTTGTTCAGACCTTTCACGAGATAAGTCAGCTTTTCTGATGAATGCAGCAACTACGTTGTCCTCACCAAAGGTTACATCAAGACCAGCTTGCTGAACGTTTGTGATTGTGCAGGTTACTGTTTTACCTTTTGAAGCGCCTTTAGGAGCTGCTGCAGGCCCACTATCTTTAATGAGTTGTTTTACACCTAAAGAAATACGTTCTTTTTCTATGTCAACTTCAAGAATTTTGGCTTCTACGATATCACCTTTTTTGTAATCTTTAAGTGCTTCTTCACCTGATTTATCCCAGGAGAGATCAGATAAGTGTGCCATTCCGTCAATGTCACCATCAAGACCTATGAATAAGCCGAATTCTGTAACTGAACGTACTTCACCTTTAATAATTGTACCAGCCGGGAAGCGTTCAGTGAAACTATCCCATGGGTTTTCTTGTGCTTGCTTGATTCCAAGTGAAATGCGACGTTTTTCTTCATCAACCTCTAAAACCTCAACATTAACCTCTTGCGAAGTAGATACAATTTTTCCTGGGTGTACGTTTTTCTTTGTCCAAGACATTTCAGAAACATGAACTAGTCCTTCAACGCCCTCTTCAAGTTCGATAAATGCGCCATAGTCAGCAATGTTAGTAACTTTTCCTGTATGACGGGTGCCGACAGTATATTTTGCTGCTGCTGCAAGCCACGGGTCTTCGTGAAGTTGCTTCATTCCTAAACTAATTCTCTGAGTGTCTGGATTTATTCTAACTATTTTAACTGTTACTGTATCGCCCACAGCCATTACCTGGCTCGGATGGCTTATACGACGCCAGCTCATATCTGTTACGTGTAGGAGTCCATCTATTCCACCTAAATCAACGAAAGCTCCGTAATCAGTAATATTTTTGACTACACCATCTCTAGTTTCACCTTCTGCCAACTGTCCAACAAGTTCAGCTCTTTGTTCAGCGCGGCTTTCTTCCAGAATCGCTCTTCGAGATACAACTATGTTTCCACGTTGTCTGTCCATTTTAAGAATCATAAACGGTTGTTCTTGGTTCATTAATGGACCAACATCTCTTACAGGACGAATGTCCACTTGTGAGCCAGGAAGAAAAGCATTTATGCCACCAAGATCAACTGTAAATCCACCTTTTACTCTTCCAACTATTGTACCCGGTACTGGCTCTTCGCTTTCATGATATTTTGTCATGTTGAGCCAACTTTCTTCACGACGAGCTTTATCTCTTGATAATATAGCATTGCCTAGTGCATTTTCGATTAGCTCGAGGTAGATGTCAATTTCGTCGCCGGCTTTAACTTTGTCTTCTTCTGCTTGCCCTGGTACATAAAACTCTCTCAAAGGCACCCTGCCTTCTGTTTTCAATCCAACATCTATGACCACTATATCTTTTTCTATCGCTGTCACACGACCTTTTATTACGCTACCCTCTTGCATTGAGTTAGTTTCGATAGAGGCTTCAAACATTGAAGCGAAATCATCAGTTGAGGGGTTCATTTTATCTTGAGCTGTGCTCATAGTTTAAGTCCTTTTAGTTCTGTTTCTGGCCAACAGGATGTATCCTGCGGTCTGGCCTCGCCAATCGAAGCCTATTAGTTGTGCAAAGTTATGAAGGAAACAATTTTATGCAACAGCGGCCCTATAGTGCAAGCGCAAGTTAGGTGCAAGGGGTGATTGCAGCTGTTTATTAGACTATTAAATTAAAATTGAATCTATTATGTCTCTTGCCTTTTTGAAAACATCATCAGCAGTCATGTCTGTAGTATCTATAATATGGGCACCATCAGATATTTTAAGAGGGGCATTTTTACGATTCATATCTCTATTATCTCGCTCTATTAATTGTTTAAATACAGTTTCAAAAGAAATACTCTCTTGATAAGAATTAAGTTCAAGGTGACGACGGCGTGCTCTTGTTTCCGCTTTTGCATCTATAAATAGTTTTACTTTTGCATTTGGGCAAATAACGGTTCCAATATCACGACCATCGAGAATTCCTCCTTTTTTAGCAAAATCTTTTTGAAACTTTAATAATTCTTTACGCACCTCAGGGTGAGCTGCTACTTTTGATGCATTAACAGCTACATTACCACTTTTTAGAGCAGAATTCTTGAGGTCCTCTGGTTTTAATTTTTTTGCAGCTTTAATGGCTTCGATAACGTTTTCTGGACTATTTTTTGTTTCCATCAAATCAAAAGCTACTGCCCTGTAGAGTTTACCAGTATCCAGATAGGGTATTTTATAATGTAATGCTAAGCGTTTACCTAATGTACCTTTTCCGCTTGCGAATGTACCGTCTATAGCAATCACAGTCATTATTTTGTGACCTCAATTTTTGCACCAATTTCTGCCATTAATTCAAAGAATGTTGGAAAACTAGTTGCGATCATTGAACTATCATCAATTGTAATGGGATTTTCAGCATTTATTCCGAGGATTAATGCTGACATCGCTATTCGATGATCATGGTGCGTTAAAACTGTTGCCCCGCCAGTAACACTGCCACCTTTTATTGATAAACCATCTGAATGTTCTTTCACATCTACACCATTCTTAATGAGTAGTTCAAAAGTTGCTTTAATTCTATCACTTTCTTTAACACGCATTTCAGCAATTCCCCTCATAACAGTTGTTCCCTTAGCATAGGCTGCGGCAACGGCTAGTATAGGGTATTCATCTATCATTGAGGGTGCTCGTTCTTCCGGAACAATGACGCCATTGAGTTGGGAATATTTGACATGTATGTCTGCAATAATTTCGCCTCCAGAGGTTCGGTAATTATCAGCTCTTAGATAGGCCCCCATTTCAGTTAATGTTGTAAATAAGCCTATTCTAGTGGGGTTCATCATTACATTTTGAACTAATATATCTGATCCAGGGGTTATAATAGCTGCAATAATTGGGAATGCGGCTGAAGATGGGTCACCTGGAATGCTAATATCAGTACCTTTCAGAGTAACGGGACCCTTAATACTCACTTTTTGACCCTGGCCTTGGGTTTCAATATTTATGGTTGCTCCAAATGCTTTAAGCATATTTTCACTGTGATCACGTGATAGTGTATGTTCTGTAATTGAAGTTACTCCACTTGTGTTTATCCCAGCTAATAGTATGGCTGATTTAACCTGTGCGCTAGCGTGAGGAGAAACATAATCTATTGATTTGAGGTTTCCGGACGAAATAATTGTGGCAGGAAGTGTTTCGCCTTCATCGCAATTGTACTCGATTCCCATTTGCTCAAGTGGATTTAAAACTCTTGCCATAGGTCTTGAAGACAATGAGGTGTCTCCTTTAAAAGTAGCAGATATCTTATAGCCAGATATAGCTCCCATTAATAAACGAACACCTGTTCCAGCATTTCCGCAATCGATTGGCTCTGATGGAGATATTAATCCTGCCTCACCGCATCCCTTTATAATCCACTCACCTTTTTTAATTCTCTCCACGCGTGCACCTAGTTTATTCATTGCTTCAGCTGTAGCCATTATATCAGCTCCCTCGAGCAAGCCTGTGATATTCGTTTTCCCCTTAGCCATCGCGCCTAATATTAGAGAACGATGAGAAATTGATTTGTCCCCAGGCGCAAAAATTTTACCTTTTAATGGTCCCATTTTGTATGAAATTGTAGGCATCAAATTAATTTCCATCTTTTTTGTCTGTTGACTCACCGCTATGACAGGTTAAGACGCGCTTTTAGCGTTCAAAATTATTGGCGCAAGTGACATATGTCAGATTATTAATACTTATATGGGGTCACCTATGGCAAAGAAAGCAAAACTTGGCGAAAAACGCATTTGTCCAGAATGCGATGCTAAATTTTATGATTTAACTAGAAACCCAGCTACCTGTCCCATGTGTCAGCACAGCTTTGATCCGGCAGAGCTTGAGCCGCAAGAAATCGCACCATTAGCTCCAGAAAGTGAAGATGAAGAAGCGCCTGAAGTGGATGAAGAAGATATCGATGAAGAAGAAGAGGCAGCAAAAGAATTAGAATTAGATGGAGATGATGTAGCTGTAATTGGTGGGTCCTCTGGACATGACGATAATGACCCTGAATTTAATGGTTTCTCAACTGATGAAGATGAAGATGAAGATGCAGCACTCGTTGATGATGACGATGATAATGTTCTTCCTCCCCCTGATGATGATGATGACGATGATGACATTGAAGAAGTAGAAATATAAATCACTTAAAAGGGGGCCTTAGCTCAGCTGGTAGAGCGCTTCGCTGGCAGCGAAGAGGTCAGGGGTTCGACTCCCCTAGGCTCCACCAAATTTACCTCATAAATAACTGTTATTATTTAATTTAATTTATTAATGATAAATTCATCCCAATTTTTATCCCACTTCAATTTCTTAAATCTTTATGATGCAATGGGATTATTACTGTGAATGCAGAATTATCAACAAATGGCTCTCAAGGAGGGTTGGCTTGAAGGTTGCCAAACTTGAATGAACGAGTTTCTAAATAGTTAGATCATACACTAAAGGCGGCGGGAAGAGCAAAGGTAAGTCCGGCTCGGTGAAGACCAAGGGTCAGTCCCCCACACCCTGCAAATAAATCAATGCTTTTATACATTATGTTACTCTAGGCTAGAATTATAAAAAAATACAACAAAATCATGGGGGAAACCTCAAGATAGGTTAAAGGGTCGCTGCTAAGGCTTTGATCTTTGCAATCGTGTTGGCATTAGAAGACATATTCTCATTTTTGTTATGCAGTGCCATTATCCGCATCCGTTGTCTATCCAGCGAGACAGGACCATAGTTGTTTACGCTCGTGTCTAGTTTCTCATGGCCTAGGTTTTGGCTCCACGCCTTAATCCCTTCACCGCTAAGTTCTAATTCATAGGCCATCGCCATAAGCGTCTTTCTAAAGCTGTGTGGATTGAAATAGGGCTGATCCACCGCGTTAAAGGCTTTGCGGAATATATCACGCATGGGCTGGGCGTTCGTCCATCGCTCTTTTGTAATCCCGACCATACAAAACTGATTATCTTCATTCAGCCCGCGGGCGCTAGACGTGAAAAAATAATCATTCGATGTGAAGCCCTGTTTTGCCTTAAGGTAAGTCAGATAGTCTTCCACTTCTTGAATAAAAAATTCACCTACGGGGAAAAACCACGTGTTGATTTGCTTGCCCGCTTTTGTGTCCACTTCATTAGGGTCTTGATGCACTTGCTTATTGATAAGATCTACATGATTGAGGCGCATGGATATTATTGCACCGTCTCTTGCGCCGCTTAATAGCGTGAAGGCTATCAGGGCGCGATTACGGCGCTCTATGGCGGTGGTTTTGGGCATGGCCTTAACTGTAACTTCAATTTGCGAAATGGTTGCTATGGGCCTCGATTGACGCGCTCTGGACGCCGTGCGGTCTTTGCGCTTTAGGCGAAGGGCGTTGATTGGCTTGCGGGCGGTTTTGCCTTTTATCCGTTCATCCATGACCATCCATTGAAAAAAGCTCTTAACGCTATTGACCGTTGAAACATTAGTGCGGCTTCGGGTTGGGCGTTTGGTCACGAAGTCGGTAAAGCTATCCACCGCCTGAACTGTAATTTTAGTAAAGTCCAGATAGTCTGTGGCCTCTTCAAAACAGGCTAACGCCGCCAACTTATGGGCAATCGTGTACTCGGAGTCATCCCGCTCCAGCTCTTTGAGCCAAGCAAGCTTTAATTGCTCATTCTTCAGATTCACTTTCGTCATATATTCAGTCCTATTTAGAGTGATGGATTAAGGGGGGCTTTGGGATTGCTACTATGTGCATTTAACGGAGCGTTATACGTCATGCTTTTTGAAGCAAAATTAGCCTTTTCAGTCTGCAATTTCGCCTGAGACGTCGCGCGGTTCATAAGCTTTCCACAAGTCTGACATTCGCCGCTCATCATTAGAGTTGCCTTATTGCAAGTAGCTATGCGGAACGTGCCCGCTTTTACTTTGCACGGGCCTTGGCATTTAAGACACGACATCTCATCTGGCCCGCACGTCCACTTTCGCGCGGTCTGCCAAGCCGTCATCCATTCCCGAATAGATTTCCAGTGCATCAGCACGGGATAGCTGCCCTCTATGGTTGGTAAACTGTGAAGTCTTATCCATTGTCTTACAGTATTAGTCCCGACGCCATATAGTTCGGCTAATGCTTTTACGGTGTAGCTGCGATGGCGTTTAACCTTTCGTGGGTCATATTTGCGCTTCATCACCGCCGCCTATTCGGATGGCGTCGTTAGGCTTTCAATATAGGCTTCCAGATCATCCATTTTTATCAATGTGCGGGAGCCAGCCTTGAGGCGCTGTATCTTACCATCGTCAAAAAGACGATAGATTGTGGAGCGACCAAGCCCTGTGAGTTTGCAGGCTTGAGGAATAGTTACTGTAAGAGTTTTGTTCATGTTACGGTGTCCTTAACTGGCTATGCGGCCAGCAACGCACTCAGGGGAGTTCCTTCGCATTCCCTATTATTCACATAGATTTTGATTTGTCAGTTAGCATATAAAAGCGGGTTTTTGTGCTAAGAGTTCCGCATTCTGAGTTATAGATTTTCAGTCTCTATAAGGTTTTTCCACTCATTATCTTTGAAAATTTCCACTTTAGTTGTTTCAAAGTTCACATCGCCAGTTCCATCACCAAACTCTGTCTTACCGTTGTTGTGAGGATTTTTTTTGGACTGATCTATGTAATCGTATTCACTCAGTGAATCGCCTTCCCATTTTGAGGTGACATAGTCAACCGCATCTTCCCAATTTTTTATAATTGATTCTTCTCCATCACTATCAAAATACTCCTCGCCATCTGTATAATGCTCAACACCGTCGATAATGATTTCGTCATCTGTTTCTTCACCCCAGTGAGTTTCTGGTGAGCATTCGAATACGAAATACACTTTATAAGATGCCATTTTTTAAGTCTCCCCAACGGTGGTAGATTTTAGGTTTTTATTATTTTTCTCTTATGCTAGAATATTTGCTGAGCTCTACTCGATATTCCTTATTATCTTGATCAAAAAAAGTTATGTCCTTCTTATTCATATTTTGATCGCTATACCAAATGTTTGAAAAAATTGTTCCTTACCAAGTAATCTGGTATCCAAAATTTCCTCCAAGTCTGCTTCGTTCCATTCATCGCAATCTTTGTTTTCAAAACGCTTGCTACCTTTGAATTGAAATTCAATATCCGCTTCATTTTTTGAAAATGATTTAAGTAGTCCGACTTTTGGCATGGCAGAGACGGTGCAATGCGCAATGGCAAGCCCCATTTCCCATGAGTGGTCTTGAAAATGACCAATTAGATAATCTCGCTGCTTTTTATTGATCGAATGATAAATCATGCGATAATCGTAAAGCGTCTTGCCCTCAAAGTCTTCTATATCGTTGATAATTTCTTCCATCTGTCATTTTCCCTAGGTTTCCGTGTGCGCCTTCGTTAAAAATATCTAGCCTCAACACATATTAAGGTTAAGCGGTGGGCAATGTTCAGCTAAGTCATTGATTTATATTCTGAGAGATTGATTAAGAAGTGTGTTGGAATTTTTAGTATGTGCATTTAATGGGTCTGATCTTGAAGTTGAACTAGATTATTTTAAATACTATTTCGATGTCTCCTTAAATCCTTTTCAAAATTTTTTTAATAATTAGATTTATAGGGAGCAATGTATGAAAATTGTTTTTGGAGATGCTGTAAAAAAACCCATTGATTAAAGCTCTTAAAGTTAGAGAAGAACTTGAAGGTATTTCTGAGGCTCTCTATGAACACGGCAAAAGATAAATTGCTTATTTTCTTGAGCTTGAAGTCATCCAGGACTTTGATATATCCTTAAATAAATACGTCGTAATACTACGAAAGTAGTTCGGATTAGTATGGTTATTTTAAAGATTCTCTAAGATACTCCCAGGATTTCCGTCTCTTTACTGGATCAAAACTGGATGTTGGATGACAAGAGGCTATTATATCAATTTCCTTACCACCTATTTTTGCTCGCATTGCTGTTTCACCAGTAAAATTTTTTTTATTTCTATCTTTTTTATCAAGATTTAAGAAAGACGAAGACACTTGCCAAGCAGGCACACCTAAACAAAATATAACCTTTAGATTTGGCATACTCATTACTACCCACTCCAATACCGATAACATATATTTTTTAAAAAGAGGATTATCAAAACCTTTTACAGCTTGTCTAAAATTTTTACCTCCATCATCAAACAGCATATTTGCTGCTGCTGAACCATATAAAGCTCCTTTTGAGCCAATAATTTCTTCTTTAGATTTTTTTAAACGTTGGTTCGTTATGAAGCCGCCTGTTTTTATGCTCTTATCTAAATCTTTTAAGTTAGGGTTATTTTTATCAGCGTGGACCCAGGTCTCACTGATAGGTATACCTCTTTTCTTAAAATCGTTTATAAATTCTTTAAGTGTTGGAGCGGGTAATGCATCATTGACAGGATGATTTAGGGGGGGTAAGCCAGAAAGGAGGTGGAAGGTAGGGTATATCCAGACCAACCCGACCTTCTTGGCGGCCAAACCGACGGTCCACTGCTGCTGGCGTGAGACAAGGATGATGAGAATTGGGATGAAAATGATATCGAAAATAATATAAAAACCGCAACGGATTGAATTTGAATAGTTGATACTGCTTCATTATTGATACAATAATCATACGAAACACATATAGTTAAAAAGGAGAAACATATGACAGAAAAAAAAGGAAATTTACATGGCAAAATTCTAATAGGCGAATGTGAATACGTTTTTTTTAAAGAGGAGGAATTGATAGCACTTTATAAAAAGAAGATTGATGTAAAGGAGTGGTTTAAAGAAAATGCTATTCATTCAGAAAACTTTTCAAAATATTTAATACCTTTTGATTCTATAAACGAAAACCTTCTAATAAAAAAAGGAAATGAAATAGTGTGTTATGGGTGGAGAGAGGCAGATAAAGCTGTCGGAGTTGATAGGTGGCAGGACCGTGACGATTGGACGGACTTTTTTAACGAAAAGTTATAGATTGACCGGCCGTGCTACGTCTTTCTTGGGGCTATAATGACTGTTGAGTATTCATATAGTTTGATTGGTTATCGCTATGGTGGTGAGTATACCATTGGCACTATCTCGAGTTCCGTTGCCGCTTATTGGTTAAAAAAGGGCAGTGAAGCATTTGAAGAATACATGACATCTCAACAATATGATCCATCAAATGAAAGTTTGATAGTTCCTGAAGAGTATCGGTTGTCTAAATGGCATGAATTAGATGATATATTGCACCTTAACTCTCTTGAGTTTGACCCATTAAATTGGTTACTTATAGAAAATGAAACAACTGGTGAAAATGTTGCCGAAATATTTATGGAAGATCACATTATTGGAGAAACACATAATCCAATATTAGGGCAGATGGGCCTTAAAACAAAAGTTCTTGTATATGGTCAGTCTTTTGAAAAAGGTTATTTCGATTTTGGTACCCTTATTACCGACGAGCCATTTGATGCCTCGAATGTCAAAATCAATATTACTCAATGGAATGACATTAAAGTTATTGATTCTATCGTCTATAACGATGAAATTTTTTATGCGGAAACAGGGGAAACAGAAGGAAAGGCATTACATTGTTGGATTGCTAGATGAGTGGATAGGATTTATGATATTGCTTGCTAAGCTCATGTTGAGCTAGAAAAAGAACCTCGCCATCCCAGTCTCCATATAAGGTTTCTGTTGGATAAAACCTATCAATATTTGTTCCAAGGAGATTTTTGCTAAAGGCATTTCTCCAAAAGACCGATCTTTCTACTCCGTCTTTTATTTTGAGTTTAATTTCGATATCATTTTGCTTAATAAATTTTGTAGGGATCTTTGGTGTTGTACGCATAAATATTATTAGATTACAGAGCCTTCTTATTTATCTTTGGTTGATATTATTTTTTTCATATTTACTACCTTTTATATTTTTTTATTCCCGCGGCTGATTAATACCATCGGTCAATAATTTAGTTTTGCTTTTGGATTAAAGCAACAGCAATCCTTTGTGAATTAACACGGTTCCCTCGGTATCTTTCTCACAATAATCCAACATCTTTTGTCGAATTTCTTCTCTTGAATTTCCGTCAGGAAATTCGCCAATGACTAATTGGTAAAAAGCTTCTGCAGCTGCTCCACCATCCTGGATTATAACCAAATCGTTATAAGAAAAACTTTCATTTATTGCGGGAGCCACATTCTTCAAAGAATACAGCCCGCCAATCGCTTTTTTACTAATCATCCTTGGGTGCATAAAACCATTTTGTATCATAGGTTTTATATCCACGATCCGTTCAAGAATTTTGGTGAGGGCCTCCTCAAGGTCAGGAAAAATAAACATAAGGTTTTTAATCACACGGCTCTCTGCCCCAGCAGCATGATAGGCAATTATGGGTTCATTCCCTTCTGATAATCGCGCAATGAGTTTCTCAGTAAATTCCCGCCTTGGGTCAACATCACCAGTTGCTAAATATGCATCTTTTTTTGTGTGGGTATGGCTTAAATCTTCGTGAAGCGTATGGATTGAATACTGAAAAGGTATGAGTTCATAAGGCTTAGTATTTTGGTAGAGTGGCAATGCGCTACCCTGCGTAAACTCAAAGTCTAAGTGAATGGCGGGTAATGGAATAGATCTTATGTCATTATATAATTTATTAGAAATGTGAGTTTCCGAAGAATTACTCACTTGAACCATCCGATCTTGTTCAAGGTTTTTAATGAGATCCGGCGTTAAATCAGAAATAGCATCAATATTATGCTCTTTAAGGGTGTCTAATTGTGAGCCTGAAGCCTTATAAAGACCTGCCACCCAATCATCTGGTTTGTCGGATGTACATTCTTCCCAGAATGGACACCTTTGCATTCCCCAACGGGAACTGCACTTTCCATTTGCGGGTTCCGATGATGGGGCTTTTGTTTTTTTGAGTATTTCCAAAAATCGTTTATGTTGTTCATTTACGAGAGAGACATACTCGTCAATATCGCCAATCACCTCTTCACATACAAATAGCTCATTATGGTCTGGGTTTTTACCGGATTGTTTATAGGTTTTATCAACATAGAGAAGCTGTGCAGAAATGATATTAAGCCCAGAGCCCTCTGCTACCCACATTTGAACGGCAACATCTTGGGCTAGATCTTCGAGAAGTATTTTCTTTTTCCCCTTTCTGATTGATGACTTAGACTTAACTTCTCTTATTCCCCAATTGTTACCTTCGAGACGTTCGAGAATATCAACCCTAACTCTAACATCATTATATTCCAGTGCTGCCTCATAAATAGACTTAACTGATTGATCCAACATTAGTTCTTTTGTTTCTGAAACTGCTTTATCATGTTCCCAAGGTTTAGCATTGACTAGTTTTCCACCATCAAATCTCTTTTGAGCTAAAGCACCTACTTTCTCGCCAATATATGCGGCTGAACCAATTTGTGTATTATTAAAAACAGGCTTCTGATGGAAATTTTTCCAGAGCCACCTCTCACAGGTGTGTGAGGTAACGTAACTCGTTTTTGTGAGGTAAGGCTTACGAATGGAATTCATTCTTCAACCCCTCGCCTGTGAGATATATTCTTTGTATTTTTTATTTTAATTATTCTTTCTTTTACGTTATAGTTTTTTGATTACTAGGCCTTCGTCCAAGTTAGAATACTTCCCAACGCATAAACGATACAAAAGACAACGAACCAAACTTTAAATCTACCCCACCAAATAAGAATTGTCATTACTTGGACAGGGTATCTGTTCACGAACCAATCTCTAAGTCGGTGTATCGGTCCTTGTTTTTTTTCACTCACTTTTGATACCTCTAAAACCTAATAAACTGCATATCTAGAAGTGTTTCTATACACCCATCAATTTGAGTGTATTTTGGATAGAACCAGGTGAGCACCCAGCGCTGTTTGCAATTTTGCATTACAGATAACTACTCAAATAAGATTGAATATCTTTTTTCTCTAAATTCGAAACCCAACCATTCGTCCAATGAGGAGTAAAAATAAATGGAATTCCTTTAAACTCATAATGATTAATTATTGGTCTGTTACGTTTATCAGTTTCACATCTAAGTGTTTTTATATGTTTCATTTCATAAACTGACGAAAAAAACTTTGCAAATGATGTCCCAGTTGCAACAATTAATTTAGGTTTATGAAAATCAATCATTTCTTCATTACAGTTTTTACAAAAATTAAAGTGAGGACTTTTTTTAAAAGAATATCCAAAACGACTTTTAAAATCACTTTCTATACCTCTAGAACTCCAAAAAAAGAATTGACTTAAAAATATATTTTTATTTGGTAGATATTTTTTGCATTTCTTACTCCATGTCGCAGAGGATCTACTACTTCCAAACTCATTACGAAAGTCAAATTCACTGGATTCTTCTGTTGGCAAATTAATTTCATATTCCCAATCTGTTACTGACTCTCCAGGATTTAACCCCATAACTATTACATCAGCAATTTTCGAATCTTTATCTACAGGACTGTTGAATACAAAATGATGACTCTTTTTAAGTTCATGATTATTTTGAGTATATTCTCTTATATCTTTTAATGTTTTTGATAGGTTGCTTGTCAAATCATTATCCTCAAAATTATCTATGTATTTTACCTGTAAACCTGCGTTTATAAGTTACTATACTTAATACTTAATATATTACTGTCAATCAGTGCAAAACATTTAATTAGCGTTGAGCTGAGTAATTGATTTGTATTGTGCTTTTTATGGGTCTCAATGCGTTGGATTTTTTCCGAGAATAATAGCCTTATCGGTCTCTAATTTAGTTAGATAGGTTATCCTGACATTCTTTATAGTGCTGACTACTAGGAACTTTAAATATTGTAATACCTGGAGAAATATAAAATGGAAGATTTTGTTGAAGACAAGGTTAATAACTATGCTCAAGCCATCATTGATGGGTCAGAGAAGCGAGATGCGCATGCGATGGGCGAGCTAAAATTTTATATGGCATTGCGTCGTGTGCTGAAAAAGAATGCAACTATTGAAGATATTGGAATGATGGACGCAATTAATGATACGATGCAGGAGCTTGGTATTGTTCCTAAAGAAGAAACTTTTTTACAAATGGTTGAGGACGATGATGACATAATCGCGACTCTTTGAGGACGATTATAACTACTGGCTTCTTAGCTATTGGAATGTATGCAGAACAGTTTTTTTGAAAAAATCTAAAGTTCTTATAAAATGTCAGATTCAAATACGTTAAAATTAACCTTCAAGAATTTTGGAGGTGAATTTCAGTATCACAGGCTTTATAAAGTAGATATTGACTGTTTGAAGGAAAGTTTTGAAGCCGATAAGAAACTTTTTCTTAATACGCATTTTCTTGGAAGCGAATCTTTCTCGGAAGAATTTTGGTCAGGAAGCTATGGTCCGTCAATGAATGGCTTGGAAATCATTAATGATGATGAGAATATAAAGATAGATTTAGACACAATTAATAAAAATAGAATATTTTATACAGATGGCGAAACTAACTTTAAAGAAAATTGCTTGGATTACTTTTACATAACCTATGGAAAGATATTTGGGAGTTATCTGGTCCCATTAAATAATGGTGAAGTTTTTGACCCCGGAAAACT
>Ga0209223_10002621_pt1 | contig 17779 bp, 21 predicted proteins | sample COG_06_FD_184750 | JGI IMG/M metagenome (GOLD analysis project Ga0209223, IMG submission 184750) | Pelagic Microbial community sample from North Sea - COGITO 998_met_06 (SPAdes) (version 2) | ecosystem: Environmental > Aquatic > Marine > Neritic zone/Coastal water | place: Helgoland, sampling...
AGAAAACGCAAGTCTTGAAAACTTAATAATTGAAGGCAATCCAACGGAGGAAGATTTATTTAATGCTTGGGAAAAGATAACAGACCAAGTAATTGAACATAATTTAAAAAGTCCTGAATATATTGAAAGTTTAAAATCAAATCAGAGGTATGTATTGAAACAATTGAATGCAGCATCAGGCAATGATTTAGCGGCAAAACTAATTGCAGAACAGGAGAAGGAATTACACGATAAAAAAAGCGAAGCAGCACCAGATTTTTTTGAGATAATTAGCATAATGAGCGAACAGCTTTACCCTTGCAATCCGAACGAATTATCTACCCGAATGTACTTAACTAATTTGAACCGATTGAGCCAAAAAAATAAGCCTAAACAAAAAGGCTAAATATCTTAACTTTGCTAAATGGCAAATAAAAGAATAGAAAGGAAGGATTTAGTTGCACCAAATGCGATAACAAGCATAACTAAAGAAACTCAAATTTTAGTTACTGAGTTAGAAAAGTTGTTAGTTGCTCAAAAAGCAATACTAAAAAATAACGCTTTTAAAAACGCAGCGGACGTAAAGGCGCATAACAAGGTAACGCAAGAAGCCAACGCAACAACCAAAGCACTACTATCCACTAGGAAGAAATTAGAGCAATCTAGGACATCGGAGGCGCAAGCATTAACACAAACAAAGGTAAAGTTACAAGAGCAAAACAAAGCAAACAAACTTTTAGCGCGTGAAAAGCTAGGTTTAATTAGCGCCTATGAAAAAGAAGCAAGGAAACTAAACGAACTAAGGAAAAAGTATAAAGGAGTTGCATTGTCTATGGGTGAAAACTCAAAGCAAGCACGAAAGTTAAAAGCCGAAGTAACTAAATTAGATTCTAAGTTAAAGAAAGTTGATAAATCAGCAGGACAATTCCAGCGAAATGTAGGAAACTATCCAAAAGTATTTAGCGGAGCAGCGGCTTCAATTGGGGCGGCGTTTTTAAGCGTTACCGCACTTGTTCGGGTGTTTGGTGATGCAATAAAAAGAACGAGAGAATTTGAGCAAAGTAATGCTAACCTAGCATCCGTATTAGGCACAACATCGGGAAACATTAAAGAGCTAACAAACGATGCAAAGCGATTAGGGTCGGAAACTTCATTTAGTGCAAGTCAAGTATCTAAATTACAGACAGAATTTGCAAAATTAGGATTTAACAAGCAAGAAATTCTAAACGCAACTGAAGCCACATTAAGTTTAGCGGCTGCAACTGGCACAGATTTAAGCGAGGCGGCTGCGGTTGCTGGTGCTACAATGGGCGGTTTTGGTTTAGATGCTAAAGAAACTCAAAGAGTGGTCGACGTAATGGCAAAATCTTTTAGTACTTCAGCTTTGGATATGGAGAAATTCAGAGAATCAATGAAGGATGCTGCGCCTGCTGCTAAAGCGGTTGGAGTTGACATTGAAAGAACAACTGCCTTACTTGGTAGCTTGGCAAATGCTGGTATTTCTGGAAGCAAAGCTGGGACCGCATTAAAAGCTGGTTTTATTAAATTAAATGCGGCAGGTATTGATTTAGATGAGGGACTTTTACAAATCGTAAATAGTCAAAACAAGTTAAAAACTGCAACGGCATTAGTGGGTAAAATAGCGGCTAGTTCATTCCTTGTTTTGGCTGATGGTGTTGATACAACTAAAGAACTAGAAGAGGGTTTAAATAACGCGGGAGGGGCAGCCAAAAAAATGGCAGACACCCAATTAGACACTTTATCAGGTAGCATTAAAATACTTGACTCAGCTTGGGAGGGTTTAGTTTTAGGACTACTTGAAGGTGAGGGGGCATTTAGTGACCTATCTAGGAGCATAGTATCAGCAGCAACTTCAATGTTAACGTTTTTTACAAATACAGAACTTGCCTCTGATGCAATGAAAAAAGAGCAGATTGAAATTCAAAACACTGTTCTGCAAATTTCAGAAAGCAATTTAAAAAATGAAGATAGAGTTAAATTAATTCAAGAACTAAAAGATAAATATCCTGAATACCTAAAATCTATTGATTCGGATAAAGTTTCCAATCAAGAATTAGCAATTGCAATAAAAGACGTTAATAAAGGATTGATTGATAAAATAATCCTACAAGAAGAAGATGAAAAAGTAGCAGAAAAACAAGCTGAAGTAATAGAAAAAGGTGTTGCCTTAGAACGTAAAAAAAATGAAGTAAGAGCGCAGTTAGTGTCAGTAGCAAAGCAACATAATTTAGAAATATTAAAAGAGGGTGATTTAATAGACAAATCTATTGACTTGCAGAAGCAATTAGAAACCGTAACCAATGACAAAGGACAAGGATTTAACGAGCAAAGGAAAGCTGTTTTAATGGAAATGAAAGGTCTTATTCGCGCTCAAACTGAATTTAATGAGGCTGAATTTGAAGGAAATGAGTTAATAAACACTAGAGACCAGTTAGCTAATAAACTAGGTTTAAGTATAGGCGATGAGCCTAAATCAGTTTCATCAAATGAACCTGAAAAACCAAATACAGATAAAATATTAAAAGAAGAAAAAGCGAAAAAGCAAACTAGAGACGATATAGCCAAGAGGCTAGTAAAAGAAGATTCTGAAAGCGATGCTTTGAGTATTGAGTTTGATGCTGATAGTCAATCAATGGCTGGCTTTGATGAGGCAATTGCAAACCAAAGAAAAAAACAAGAAGAAGAAGCTAAAAAGTCCGCTGAAAAAGCAGCACAAGACCAGATAGACGCTGATTTAAAAGCAGCTGATGAACAACGTAAGATTGCAGAACAATTAGCCAAAGACAAGGAAGCACTAAGAAAAGAACAAATAGAAACAATTGAAAAGGGAGTTAACGCTGTTTCAGATGCAATGAGTAGAGCATCAGAAAAAAGATTAGCTGGTTTTGATAGAGAAACAGAAGAAAACGCCAAAGCTTTAGACCGACAAGAGCGCAGAGCGGAGCAAGGACTTGAAAACAATGCCGCAGCATTAAAAGCACAGCAAGATAAATTAGAAGCCCAAAAAGTAAGAGAGCAGGAAGAGCAGGAAAGAAGGCAGAAAATTTTAGCTTACTTTAATTTGGCGGCTGAATATGCAAAAGACGATGCAAACACAGCACCATTTAAGGCATTAGCTACAATTGGAGTAATGGAAGCGGTAACGGCTTTATTCGAGCAAGGAACGGACAAGGGCGTTGAAGCTGATATGTCAGGCAGCAAAGTAAGAAACACAGGCAAAGACGATTATTTAGGTCGAACCAAAAGCGGTAAGGCATTCTTGTTTGATGGTCGGGAGAAAATAATGGGCATCCAACATTCCGCAGCATTAACGGACTACACAAACCAACAAATTGTTGATATTGTGCAGAACAGCGAAAGAGGCGGTTTAACGGCTTCAATTGCTTTAAATGATAGTAGAATAGTTAGCCGATTAGATTCACTAGAAAAAGCGGTGCAAAATAGCAAGGTAAGCCTTCATATTGATGAAAATGCTTTTGTAACTCATACGCAATTTAGAAACGGAATGAAAAAAGTAAGTAAGTCGAAACCTAAACGATTATTTTAATGCAAGTAATTGACTATATAAATGGCGTAAAGGTTAATAATCCTGTTAACAATGACGATGTTGCGCTTGAAATTAACTTTCAACCTGGTGATAATGATGTTTCATTAAGTACTTTTTCATTTGAATGGGCTGAAAATGAAGCCAAAATATTAACCGACTACTTAAAAAATGGTGTTTCTGGTGGTAAGGGAATCACAATGGGGCTACCCCACAGAAGGGAAATAGTAGAAAACGGCAAAACATTAAATGTTTTAGATGGCTATATAGATTTAGCTTCAGCGCAATGGGATAGAGATTTCGTCACAGCGGACACAAAAGAAAGGGCAGGTCTTGAATGGGTGACTGAGGTGGCTGATGGAATAGACTTTCAAACGCTTTACCAAAAAGGTTTTTTGACGGACAACGATAAAGTTTTTGTTCCTTATGTGATTAGCAGCGTGCCAAATTATAAGGACATAATGATTACAACGCTTACACTTGTATCAATCGGTATCTGGATACAGCAAAGCGTTAAGGAGATTACAGCCGATGGTTTAAAAGTCTCCACTATAATTGATTCTTTAGGTGGTATTATTGGAACGATTGCGGCTATAATTTACGCGATATTTTTAGTGATTTCAATTGTTAAATTAATACTTGATTTAGTTGCATTGGTAATTAGTAGGGTAAAATACGCAGCATCAATGAGCGTTAACAGACAAATCGAAGCGGCTTGCAACTATTTAGGACTAAAATATTCAAGCGCAATATTACAAGACACAACCTTTAATCGGCTTCACATTATACCAGAAGCATTCGCGGCTCCAGTTACTCAGGCAGACGATAGAATAAAGGGTTACTTATTCGGTAATAAAATAGAGCAAACAGGTTATTATACTGGCACATTTGGGGATTTATTGAGACGAATTACAGGAATGTTTAATCTGAGAATTGTAAGCAGCGCAAAAGGCTTGGAATTATTACCAATGCTTAAACCTTTGACATCTGCAAACTTTACTATTCCTGACTATTATATTCCTCAATTCACAACCAATGCCAGCAATTTAGTTAGCAATTTGGAATTAAGATTTGAGACTGATATGGTTGACCTAAATACCATAGATAATTATAAGGGTACAATAATGCAAGCCCAATTATCGCACCCAAGACTTAGCAAAGCAGAGCGAAAACTTCAACTATTAAAGGGATTTAATCAAGTTTCTTTTGGTTTTAGTAGAGCAATAAGAAAAGAGAAATTAACACAACCAGAAGAGGCGGTGGATGCTTTGCTCGATGTAATTGGCGCAGTTGTAGGGGCTTTAATTAAGGCAGCTAATGCAGTTATCGGAATAGTAAATAAGATAATGGAAAAGCTTCGAAACGTTAAGAGGGTACTAGGCAGAATTGGAATTGATATAAAAGTAGACTTTGACCCAGTACCAACTTTAGATGACCCAAATTTAGGCGATATTATAGAGAACAGAATTGGAATGATGCTACTGGATAAAGACCAAATTGGAAACGCTAAAATCGTTTTGTTAAATGTTAATTCTGATATGAGGAAAACAAAAATAGCGGTAGATAATAACGCTCAATTAAATGCGCTTAATCTTTATAACGTATTCCATAAATCCAAATCATTTGCTCCAGGCAAAGAAAGCGCACAGAGATACATTTACAACGTGCCTAAAGTAGAGATGAATTTAAACGATGTCTTAACGGTTATGGACGAAGGAAATGTGAGGTTTAAGAACAAAATAATGGAGGTTGTTTCTTGTTCGTGGAATAGTGGAAGCAGATTAGCCGATTTTGTGGTGAAAGAAAGAAAAAACTACACAACTAATTTGGTTGAGACGTTAACCGAACCCGATGGAAATTAATTTTAATAATCGTACTTTCGTAAAATGGATATAGATTTCAAAGAATTAGCAAAAATTACTGAAGGACTTGGTGATATTGCTAAAAAATTAGAAAATCAGTTAAGCCGTAATATGGTGAAGCTAGAAAAAAAAGCAACTCCAGAGGAATTAGAGGAGGCACAAAAGGCTTTTGAAAGTTTTGAGATAACAAAAAAAACGGCACAGATGAAAGCTGATATGGACGAAATAGTAAAAAGTTTTAGATAATGCCAGGATACTTAGAATCATACAAGGCATACGAAGAGGAAACCACACCAGGTACAGGAATTGACTACCTAAAAGGTAACCTATTTCAAAAAATTACGCTAGATGTAATTGTCAGATTTCAAACGTGGTTTAATTGTAGCGTGGCAGAGACAGCAGAATTTGCGGACATTACAATGTTAACAGATGACTGGCTTTTCGATGCAAGCGGTAGATTTAGAGACTTTAGCGTAGGCGATGAATTAAAGATTACAAGCGCAACAAATCCGCTAAACAACTCTAATCAATCTTCATCTGGAGGTCGCTTAGGATTATTAATAAGCGAAAAATTAAATGATTTTCAAGTTAGATGTACAGACGAATTAGGAGTAGCAACTACTTTTATACCTGACCCAGCAGATGCAAGTGCTGTATTTAGCTTGGTTCAAAATCCAACAGGGATTAGTTTTGATTACGGACTACCAACAAACAATGGAGCGACTGCCTTTACATCTCCGATTGATGGTGAATTAATGCGCTTTGAGTATGGTGAAAATTCAAGTCCCTGGTCGACTATTCCATCAGTAAAAGAAATGATTCCACAAGGTTTGAAATCTTGGCACATTGGAAGTTGTAATGTTCAATATTTAGGCATTACAGGTGGCGAAACTGAGGCTTATAGATATAGAATTATTCAAGAATTTTTTATTATTCCTTTTTATTTAGCACCACAAATATTTGATTGGACTAGTTTCCCAAATGTTTTAGCACCAAACTATTTCGCAAAAACTCAATGCTTAAAGCAAGTATTTAGAATTAGAGGTTTGCGAGATTTAGCTGACCCGAATGTTTACCAAGAACTTGTTTTTGATAAGAAAGATGGTAATACAGGTTGGAAGGATGAAAAGTATAATGGCGGTGTTTCAGATTTCACAGCAAGTGGAGCAACATATGGAAACGCGGCAACAGTTAATTCATTGACTAGGGATGACGTTGTTTCGGTTAGCTTCACAATTAATAAAATAAATACACCATATCCTAAATACATTGGTCTAAATTTTATAATGCACCCAGAAGATGCATCAGACTACCAAAGCATTAACAGCACTGTAATAGAGAACTATGCGTGGGATAGGTGCTTCATTACTGAAGGCTCAGGAGCAACAACTGGAGAGAATAACGGAACAGCTTACCAAGTGCTTACAAACGTAACAAATACTGCAACAGCTACAAGCGTGACAATTTCTTTTGATGTAGACTTCGGCACAGGTTCAAAAGCAAAAATTGACTCATTAAGTCAAAAAAACTACTCAATTTGGGCTTATGCAGGCTCTGAATTACGAACAGCAGAAACGGCAAACTATACGACTTTTTTAATTGATTATGGTGAAATCAAAGTCAACATTCCAGACACGACAGCCGTAACAACTTCAGACATCTTATTTCACGACCAAAACGATGCCACAATTGTAAGTACTTCACCAGTTATAAAGGTGGAGGATGAAATTACGGTTGATAGCACAGTAATGTTAGCCCAAACTACTCAGCTTTCAGACGTTCAATTAGATAGCGTTAACCTTGAATTGGTAGCAATAAACTCAAGCACGAACGAGGAGTTAGTTTTGCAAAGTGAAAGCATAGATTTATCGAATGAACCTTTAATAGGTGCGGTGCGATTTATAAACCGAACCACACCGACAAACTTCCAAGTTAACCCGCTTGAAATCAGAGCAAATAATAAGTCTTTTCGTGACCCTAGCTTAGATGCTGTAATTGGTGGAGTGCCAAATTTTGCTTATAAATTTCAACACACCTTTTTGTTTAGATGGGCATATTGGGAGCAGCTTCTAATAAATAGTTTTCCTGTATCATTCCAAGACACAGCAGCTAATTTCAACGGTTATAATAATGACTGGACAAGATTAGCAGCGTTTACAGATTGGGCGATAAATTACAGGGTGCAAACTAATTTAAGTTCTGGAGGAACAACGCACCAAATTAATAACGATACTGTATTAATAAATAAGGACTATGATTCTAATGCGCTTTGGACTACAGCTTTAACCACGTTTGACGATACAACTCCATTGGTTTATTCCTCTAATCCATACATTTTAACAAACAAAAAAACAACGGTAAAAGCGGCATTCACTTATACAGGAGGCACAGTACCAAATGCAGCCGATGTCTATATGGTTGCTCGAATTATTCCAAAAGAAAATGGAGACTTTGAAAACAACTTTTCTTTTTCAAGCGTTTGGGATAGACAATCTGTATCTGTTTTTGAAAATGCTAATCCAGTTGGATTAATTGGAATTACTAAAGTAGGCTCAGTATTTACAGGAGAATTTGATATTGACGATTCAAAACTACCATTTGGCGTTTTAGAATATACTATTTCGGTTAGCATTAACTTAAATACTCAAGTTGCCGCGACTTCTGACTATGGACAGATTTTTAAAACTAATGTTTTAGCTTTAGAGGACATTGTAATTCCTCCGACTATTGACATTCCAGACAACCCATTCAAAGAGTGTTGTTTGCCTTTAAAAGTATTCGCATCCTTAACAAGTACCAACACTTTTATAAATGATTTTACTGGCTTTATTGAGTTATTTCCTGTTCAGTTTTCGGTAACTATGAACTTAGAGAAATATAATGAATCTACTAAAGTTTGGGATATTGTATTGTCTAATATAGCTAATGATTTAAGCTCTGTAAGCCGTAACAATCGAAACTATTTTGGTACTAAAATTAATTGGAAGCCAATTTTAACAGGTTTTGGAGTCGGAAAATATAGAATGGATTGGGATTATTCAAGCGGTAATCGTTACTCAATGGAGTATTGCTTGGAAGAATACAGCCAAACAAGAGCAGATGAAACGGTAAGATTTGAATACAAATTAAATTCTGTGATTGGAAGCAAAACACAAACGGAAGTGACCGATTATGTTGGGTTGAATTGGCTAGGTCAAATTAGACTAGACAATGCTATTTTTAATAACAGGTCAGCACCTTATGAAGTCGAAGGTGTGAGAATGAGCAACGGAAGAGAAAGAACTATTTCCAAAAGTTTTAGAGAAACTTACAGCCTTGAATTAAGACGGTCACAAAGGGAAGTATTCGACTTGCTCATGTACACAGTTTTAATGGCAGATGATTTGAAAGTTTGCGATTATAACAGCAGCAACAATGACGATTTTGTTAATACTTTGGTAGAGGTAAACGGAGAATTTGCGCCAGACAATAGCAATTCAAGACCTTATCCAAGCGGCTCAATCGAATTTATAAGTAGATACTCAAATAATAAAAAATTTTATAGTTAATCATTAACTTTGCATTATGGCAAATAAATCAAGAACGGCAGTACAAACTGCAATAAACACAAACTTAGCAGACAATTCAACTGGTAATATTAGCGCAGCCGATACACGAGGCACACAAACAGACTTAAACGACTCTTCCTTTAATATAATATCCGATGATGCTGATGTTATCGTTGATGGTGATGCGAAGGTTTTAATGATTCCAGCCGAAAGAACAAAGCTAAGTTTTATTGAAGTTTCACTACCTGTAAATTTAGACACACAACAAGCACTTGTTGCAAGTGCTGAGCAAACTGCAAATAAAGGCGCAGCAAATGGTTACGCTTCACTTGGCTCAGATTCAAAAATACCAAGCGCACAAATTCCAGACATAGCAATTAGCGAATATTTAGGAACGGCAGCCGACCAAACAGCTATGCTTTTGTTAAGTGGTGAGAAGGGTGATTGGTGCGTTAGAACAGATACGGGAACGAATTTTATTATAACGGGAAATGACCCTTCAGTTATTGGAGGTTGGACAGAATTAAGTTATCCAACTGCACCCGTTACAAGTGTGAACGGAGATACTGGAGTTGTTGTACTAGACGCTCAAGATATTGCCGAAGCTGGAAATAGAATTTGGTTGTTAAGTAGTTCTCAAACGATTTCAGGAAATAAAACTTTTTCTTCACCAGTCACAATGAGTAACACTTTAACTCTTGAAAGTTCATTATTAGGCGACCAAAGCGCAAGAGTTTATAGACCAGTTGGAACAGCAATAAGTGCTTCGGCTAATTTAGAGGCTTTAGACCCAAATACATTTTATGACGTGGACGCAACGGGAGGAGCGGTAGTTATAACCGTAACAGATACAGCGAATTTACTTTTTGCAGTAGGTACGGAGTTCGAGTTTTCACCGATTGACTTGACGAACGACGTTAGTTTTATCGGTATTGGGAGTCAAACGATTGACAGCAAGGACGGGAATTTAAAACTAGACGGGGTTTTTAGCGGTTCAGTTTTAAAGAAAACGGCTGCGAATACTTGGAGATTGATAGGAACTTTAAAAGCGTAGAATGATAGGAAGTAAATTAGGTATTTATAGCCAAGCGGCTGGAGGTGAATTACCTTTCGCCTTTGGTAATGCTTTGGACTTTGACGGGGTAAACGACCATTTGAGCGATTCAAACGACAATACTTTATATGATACAAGTAATTATTTTACAATATCGTTTTGGTTTTATCTACAAGGCGACATTAATACTTTTTTGCATTTTATCAATTTGAAGTCTACAATTGGTCAAAGTATGGTAATTGGTACTGCTAATAGTTCTAGGGGACTTTACTCTGGAATAACAGTTAATTTCTCATCTAATAGCATTGGCTTTGGTCCTCAAACACAGCCTACCGCAAATCAATGGAATCACGTTGCTATTACTGGATTGAAAACGAACTCAGGGTCAACTGGATTCATATGCAATCTAAATGGCGTGACCTTATCTAATAGAGGCGCGGGTGGCTATGGGACAATGCCAAACACTACAAGAATAGGTTATGCGTCTAACAACAATTATAAGTCACCACTTATTTTAGATGAAATCGCTTACTATGACAATCATCAAGCTACGCCATCGGAACTATCTGCATTTTATAATAGCGGTTCTGGAGATTTAGCAACAAACGTAATAGCGTCTCCGAAATTTTATTTAAGATTAGACGAATCAGGCACAGATAGTATAGCGGTAGATTCAAGCGGCAATGCTATAGATTTCGCTTTAAATAACTTTACACTTCCAGGCGCGTGGGTTCCACATTAAAATAAAACTATGAATTACTACGGATACATTAAGACAAACGGAACAACTCCAGCCGATAACGTCTGGACAAGCGGCAGAACTATTATTTTAAACGACAATAGCACTTTAGAAGGCTATGAGGGAAAGCAATCAACATCAGATGCTAACGTTGAAATAATTGGAGACAATAAAACATTTAACGCTTGGATGAAAGAAAACACACCACAATCAGAAATTTAAAAAAATGGTTGAACTACTTATTTACGCTGTTGTTATTTTCGTTGGGGTAATTGCCTCAGAATTTATACATTATCAAAACCACGAATACTATTACGGAAAAAAGCCGAACGGATTTCAACGCAGTTTCTATAGATGGTTTTCCAAAAGGTGGAATAATATGATAATCGGATTTACTTTTAGCGCGATTTTTGTAACTCTAATTCATAGCGGAGTAAACAATGAGGAAATAACGCAATGGGCATTAAATAAAGCAGGCGAAGGTGATTTAACGTTAGAAGTAAGCGGCTATACCTTAACAGGTATTTTTTCTATTACTGTTGATTGGCTTGGAAGAAAAACGGGAATAATCAAGCCAGAAACGTTTATAATTTCAGAAAAATGAGTCAATTATTAACAGCCAGCATCGCGTTTGGCGGTGTAATGATTCCAGTAATAGGAACTTTAGTTAAATTATACGGTGATATACGAGTGCTTCAAAGCAACGACAGAAAGAACAGAGAAATGTTAAGTGACGTTGAAAAGTCAAAACAAAGCCTACATAAATCAGTCAACCAGATTCAGGTAGATTTAGAGTACATTAAAAAAGACGCTGAGGAAAACAAAGAATTTCGTACTTTGGTTTACGATTATATGATAAAACCAAAGACGATAATATGAATTTGAGCAGAAATTTAACCTTAAAAGAGGCAACAAAAAGCAACACAGCCGAGCGATACGGCATCGACAACCAACCCAATGAAGAACAATTAGAAAACCTAATTTCCCTAGCAGAAAACGTATTTCAACCCTGCAGAGATTACTTTAATAAGGCTATTTACATAAGTAGTGGGCTGAGGTCTAAGGAATTGAATAGTAAAATCGGGGGAAGTTCTAACTCGCAACATTGCAAAGGTGAGGCACTTGACTTGGACTGTGACATTTTTGGAGGAATAACGAATGGCGAATTGTTTGATTTTATCAGGGCGAAAATTGATTTTGACCAATTAATTTGGGAGTTTGGCGATTCAAAAAATCCTAATTGGGTACACGTCTCAAGGAAAAGAAAAGGCAATAACAGGAATCAAATTTTAAAGGCTCAGAAAATTGGCGGAAAAACAATTTATTCAATTTACCAATAAGAACTACTCTTATTTTGTTTACGGTTTTGCATTAGCTTGTTTAATTTGGGCTTTTTTTCCATCAAGCGAATTAACGCCTTTAAACGAGGATAAAACAATACAAAGATTAGATAGCATTAAAGCAACTTTAAACGCCTCAAATGATAGCTTAAAAGAAGTCTTAGATAGTCTTATTACTAAACCAAAAGAAACAGAAACTATATTTGTAAATTTGCACAATGAAATGGAGCGAAAATATACAGAGGTGGACACTTTCAATAATACTGATAGCCTTGCCGATGTTATCAAACGCTCAATTCAATCTGGGCGAATTAAAGCAGATTAGAAAGTACCAAATAAAAGCGTTTTATTGCGATTCCCTTCTGGAAAACAGGCAGCTTAAAATTAGCCAACAGCATTTAATCATTCAAACACAAAGCAAACTAATAACCAATTTTGAGCAAAAAGAAGTAATCCAAGCGGAGGAAATTATCTATTATAGGGAACTAATCCTTCAACGTGACAAGAAAATTGACAAATTAATCAAGAGAAACAAATTATTTCGTATCGGTTTTATCTCGTTTGGCTCAAGCACAGCCCTACTTTTACTGATTAATCAGATTAAATAATAAAATAAATATTATTTTTTTCTTGGTTTATATAATAATTAGCCTAAATTTGTTCAGTCAATAAGACGTAACTAAAATAAAGCAAGATGAAAAATTACAATTTTACACAAGTACGAAAAGCATTAGAAAACAAAGGATTTGCTCCTTACAGAGGTTTTGGAAATGAGTGGGAGTCAACTATTATATTTAAGAAATCAAGTGGAACTCAATTAGGAAAAGAATTAGCAACTGTTGAGATATGGGAAGAAGATGGTACTTGTACTATTGATGGATTATGCCCATTTAAATGGGGAAAACAACAATTTGCATAAAAAAAAAGGGGGTGAAATTCCCCCATTTTTTTAACTAAAAAAACAAAACAAGATGTATCAAGAAAGCAAAACGGTAGAAGTAGAATTGAACTACACAGATGAGTTAATGAATAACATCATCGAAAGCACAGGTGACACAAGAGAAGATTATATTGTGCAAAATGGTAAAATTTTCTTAGAAGTTGAAATTACAGATTTCTTTGAAGATGATAGTATTTCTGACAAGTACGGAAATCATTACATCGTACCAGAATATTTAACTTCTACTTACTGCAATATGTGGGGTAATGAGTTTAACGAATACGTTACTGAGCGAATCATTGCACTAGTGATAATGTAATAACTCTTGCTGGGTAGGCAGCTAAAAGAATTTATACAAATATGAAATTAAGTAAGAAACGGGCAACGCCTAACGGTAAAGCATAAGGTTAGTGCGCTTTGCAAAAACGATTAAATTAAGTACTAACTATCACAGCGTATTAACTTTATACAATGTTGTACGCTTTTAAAATTACGATTTATGGCAAGTGTAAAAAAAACTTACATCGAAAAATCAAAGACATACAAAGGCGTTTATAAATACATAAATAGCTCTGGAAACGAAACGTATGATGGTGTTATATGTGGAAGGGCAAAAAAAGGTTTTGTAAATGAGCGTGAATGTGCTTTATGGGTTGATAAAATGTTGTTATCAAAATCCAAAGAGCCTGTAAATTTACTCGTACGTAAGTAATTTTTATTGCGTACAACGTACTTGTATATGGTATGTTGTGAGGTACGAGCAATGCAGTATAGGTATTGTTACCTGTATTGCGGTTAATTTAAAACAGAATTATGAATAAATATAGAATATTGAACTTATATGCTTGCTTGGGCGGAAATCGTTACAAGTGGGATGAAGTTGCGGACAACTTGGAAATAGTAGCCGTTGAACTTGACCCAGAATTAGCAAAATTATACCAAGAGCGATTTCCTAATGATACAGTAATAGTTGCTGATGCACACCAATATCTTTTAGATAATTACCAGGACTTTGATTTCATTTGGACTTCTCCACCTTGCCCAACTCATAGCAGAATGAGAAAAACAAACACAGGTGAAGGCGAGCGAAAATCTAAAGCAACTTATCCTGATATGAAGTTGTACCAAGAAATACTATTATTAGAACACTTTTTTAAAGGGAAATACTGTGTTGAAAATGTAATACCTTTTTACGAACCTTTAATACTTGCAAAAAAAAGAGATAGACATTTATATTGGACTAACTTCAATTTACCAAGTGATTTAAACGGAAGAAAGGCGAGCAACTTCATACATTCAAAAGTTGGTGATTTGAGCGACTTCCACGATTACGATTTTAGGAAGTACAAAGGAAATCAAAGATTAGATAAAATCGCTCGAAACTTGGTTGATTATGAAGCTGGAAGAACGATATTAGAAACTGCATTAGGAATTATAAGACGAACCAATGTTAAACAACACGAACTTTTTTAGCGTACTGATTGGTGGCTTTTTCTTTTAATAATAATTGCAGGTAACGTGTTAGGCTATAAATAGTTGTGGATAAATAAAAACTAAAATAAATGATAACAAGAGAAGAGTATAATAAAGCACTAGACATTGTAGAAGCCTATCATAAGCAATTATTTATAGGCGATGTTAGGCGTAGTTTATCTTGGGAGGATTTACAGGCTGGACACAATATAATTTTTGATAAGGTGAATAGTAAATACCTTACAGAAGGTAAAAAATATACAGTTACAAAAGTAGATTCAGACTGGAAAAAATGGTATAACTCCTGGTTTGAAATAACGGACGATAGAGGAAAAAAGAAAGCATTAAGAAAACACCCAAAAGGTTATATAGTGCGTATGGCTTAATTACGCCTAACACCAAGCTAAGAAACGTAACGGTTTGGCTATGCGGTCGTTTTAATGCCGTATAGCCATTGTTAGGTGTAGTATGAACGGATTAAAATAACGAAAGATGAAGAAATATAATATAATTTATGCAGACCCAGCGTGGTCTTATTACAATGATAAAACTGTTTTATTGGATGAAAATAAAGCAAAAGATTTTATCAGCAGAAACCCTTACAAAGTTATGTCCACTAAAGATATACAAGAATTACCCATAAAGAATATGAGTGCTGAAAACGCTATATTGTTTATTTGGACTACTGACTATCATTTAAGTAGATGTTGTGATGTTATAAAATCTTGGGGATTTGAATACAAAACAGTTGGGTTTGCTTGGCAGAAGCTAACAAAAAAAAATGAGCCTGTTACATTTATGGGGAATTACACTATGAAAAGCGGTATTGAATTATGCTTATTAGCAACTAAGGGTAAAGGTTTTCAAAAATGGATGAAGAAAAGAAATGTTAGAGCATTAATACAATCTCAAAGAATGGAGCATAGTAGAAAGCCAAATGAAGCAAGACAAGGTATAGAAGAAATGTTTGGCGATGATGTTGGTAAAATAGAGTTATTTGCAAGACAAAATAATGTTGGCTGGGATGCTTGGGGAAACGAGGTTGAAAATAGCATTGACCTTAGTGAATATTACACCTAACACCAAGCTAAGAAACGTAAAGCGAAGCGTATGTTTCCTTAGCGACTGATAACGCACGTTTTAATGTGCGAAATTACTTTTGAATGTAAATTAACCCTCCTAAAATTGCAGCGACTAATATGCTCACTCATCTATTTGGTTTTGCGCAATATACAAATAAAAATAAATTAATTAATTTGTCAAGTAGTTGTCAAAAGTATTATATTTGCCCTTAATTTAATAACTAAAAGATGAATAAAGAATTTGAAAAGCAGGAGGAACAGCTGCAATTAATGATTGCCAAAGTGGGAATGCCGCCACGTTATCCGTATATAAATAAGATAAAGGAAAAGCATCCTGAGTTAAGCGAAGAAAGAGCAAACGAATTGCGACAAACTTGGAACGGAAGGCGATATCACAAAAATGATATTGAACTTTTAATTTGGGTATGCAAAAATTTCAAACAGTCACTAATTTAATTTAAAACAAGATGAAGAAGCAAGATTTAGCATTGATTACAAAAGAGGACGTAAATACATCTGGTCAGTTGATTTTTAACGATTTTCAGCTTAATACGATATTGAACAAAACACCTGCTCAATACATCAAAAAAAGACCTGCAAAAGGTGGAGGTACTTGGGATTATGTAACAGGCGGTTACGTTCGTAAATGCCTGAATTTAATGTTTGGTTGGGATTGGTCGTTCGACATCCTAGATGAAAAAGTACTATTTGGCGAGGTGGTAGTGAAAGGTCGGCTAACTTGCAATATCGAGAAGGATGGCAAAATTCGAACTATTAACAAAGTTCAGTTTGGCAATAAAGACATTATGTATAAGAGGCAACCTGCAGCCGATGGAACTAAAATTCCTTTAAGCATTGGCAATGATTTTAAATCAGCCGCAACCGATTGTTTGAAGAAATGCGCTTCTGAACTTGGAATTGCTCAAGACATTTACAATAAAGAAGATTTTCGACCTGTTAAGGTTACTAATGATGCTGAAATTAAAGAGCAGCTTGAAAGCCTTTTTCAAGAGAAAAGAGAAGCGTTAACCGAAACAGAAATAACAGCAATAGAAGAAATTATCATTAATGAAGTTTCTGCTGAATACAAGAGAACCATTAACAACCTAAAAAGAAAATAAAAGATTTATTATAAAAAAGGCGATTTGTATAATAATTGTACTATATTTGTCAGGTCAATAAGACATAACTAAAACAAAGCAAAGTGAAAAAAAGAACAGGAACATTTTCAAGCAGCGCAATTTACAAACTTGTAAAGAGCGGCAGAAGTAAAGACCAAAATTTCAGCGCAATCGGATTAACCTACATAAAAGAGAAATCCTACGAGGTCAGACTGGGGCAAAGTTTAGGCTCAGACCAAATCAGCAATGCAACAAGTTGGGGCAACGTGGTAGAGGCTTATGCCTACTCAAAAATTCCAAGCGATGCTTTAGAATCAACTGCACGAATAGCATCTAAAAATCGAAAGAAACATCCTTCTTTAATGTGGACTGGCGCAAGCGACTTTGAAAGCGATACTTTAGTTGGAGATATAAAATGTCCATTTACAAGAAAGTCTTTTTGTGAGCAGGTGGATATTTATGAAGAAGTAAGAAACGGCAACATAGAGGCGTTTAAAGCGGGCAAACCTGAGTACTATTGGCAACTAGTATCGAATTGCATATTAGCAAACAAAGACTTTGCGATGGCAGTTGTTTACTGCCCTAAAGAAGATGACGTTTTAGAAATATTGAGCGAATCAAACCTTGAGTACGATGCCAATCATTCTGAATCCTTAAACAAAGCGAAAGAAAAGATTAAGTGGTTGACCTTAAAAGAAACGCCATACCTTAAAAATGACTGCGCTTATGCCGATATTAATTATGTTAAATTCAAAGTTCCACAAGAGGATAAGGACTTTTTAACTGAGCGTGTAGAATTGGCTCAAAAAGAATTATTTAAACTTTTAAAATAAAGCGAAATGACTGAAACACAAATTAAGAAATATTTAGACGGCTTAAGTGCTTATGAATTTTCTAGCAGAAATCCAGAAAGCGACGTAGAAAGAATTGGCGAACATTGGAACGAAAGGTTTGAAAACGAAATCCTATTCTGGCGGCTTTCGCTTAGAGTAGTACAATCTAATCTGTTGAAAATCAATAAGGATGGCGAGAAAGTCTGCAAAATGGTGGAAATTATAATTCCTTCTGATTTTGAA
>Ga0209223_10002643_pt1 | contig 17691 bp, 17 predicted proteins | sample COG_06_FD_184750 | JGI IMG/M metagenome (GOLD analysis project Ga0209223, IMG submission 184750) | Pelagic Microbial community sample from North Sea - COGITO 998_met_06 (SPAdes) (version 2) | ecosystem: Environmental > Aquatic > Marine > Neritic zone/Coastal water | place: Helgoland, sampling...
CAGTTATCAGCTAAAATTTTAGCGCTAATCTCTTTTGTTTTTAAAATTTCTTGTGCTGTTATTTCAATATCACTTGCTTGCCCTCTTGCCCCGCCACTTGGCTGGTGTATCATAACACGCGCGTGTGGTTGTATGAATCTTCGCCCTTTTTCTCCAACGCTTAACAGTAAACTCCCCATACTTGCCGCCAATCCTGTACAGATGGTAGACACTGGAGATTTAATTTGCTTGATGGTGTCATAAATAGAAAACCCACTTGTTACATACCCTCCTGGGCTATTGATGTAGAATTTAATCTCATCATGATTTAAAGAGTCTAGATATAGTAAGCGGTCAACTACATGACGTGCTGTTTTATCGTCCACACCGCCCCATAAAAATATAGTACGATCATTTAGTTGTTGGTTTTCTATTGTGTCCTGTACTTTAGATTTCTTTTGAGTACTCATATTGTATTTTTATACTAGTGCCATGCAGGGTGGCGGTTATTTAATAATCTAGGGCGTGCACAACTGCATTTGAACACTTCATTTTTTCTTTATACAACAATACACGGCTATAAAATTTCATGAGAAACTACAACACATAGCATTTGTTTAAAAATAGAAAAGGCTTGACATAAAGCCAAGCCTTTTAACTGATTTTATTTTATTTATTACAAAAGGCTGTCTATGGCTTCTGCATATACACTTTTTTGTGCAACACCTACTTGACGTCCAACAAGTTCACCGTTGTTAAACACTAGTACGGTAGGGATATTACGAACCCCATATTTTGCAGCAAATTCTTGGTTAGCGTCTACATCCATCTTACCTACTACAGCTTTACCTTCATAATCATTGCTCACTTCGTCAATGATAGGTCCTACCATGCGGCAAGGTCCACACCATGCAGCCCAAAAGTCTACCAATACTGGTTTATCACTTTTTAATACTATTTCTTCAAATGTTGCGTCTGTTATTTCTAATGCCATAGCTATATTCTTTTTACATTTCTCTTCAGAGAAAATATCGTTAATAATCTGGTTACAAAAGTAGTTAAATTTTGCAGTAAAACCCGGGGTCAAAGTATCAGTTTCAACAATGGTTTAATTGGTTTTATTTATAGAGCCCACAAAAACTTTAGCTTAGTTTAATCGATACTTTAATTGCCGGTCTTGAAGTCCTTTTAAAAATTCATTACAAATATCCACCTTATGGGTTCTACTTGGCATGTTAAGCTTTATTTTGTTTTCTACTTCGTATACCGTAAAAAATAGTTGCTTGTCTCCTTTATGGGTAGCTACCATTTCTTTTAAAAACAAGAGGGTGTCATCCTGCAAGGCTTCAATGGGTAATTGTATGGTTATTTTCTTAGCCTGGCTATCCATCACATTATGTAATAGTTGCATGCTATTGTATTGCATTCTTGGTTCACTTCGTTTGCCAGTGTCTTTATTTATCCAACCTTCCTTGATATAAATTTTACCATGTATTATGGTATTTGGCACCAAGAAATGTCTGAGTTTTAAATAATCTTCATTGAATATTTTAAAATCATAACTTTCGCCAAAATCTGCTACCGTAAATATAGCCCAACCTTTTCCTGCTTTTGTTTCTCGGTGCTGCACATCTGTAACAACGCCTCCAAAGGTGAGTTCTTTACCAATATGTTTTTCTAAGGAATAAAAATCTGCCACACGGCAGTTTGTGAAGGTATCCATCTCTACTTGGAAATCATCAAGTGGGTGTCCGCTAATGTAAACTCCAACTACTTCTTTCTCAAAATTTAATTTTTTCATGGTCCCCCAATCTTCACACGGTGGCACTTGTGGCTCCGGAATTTGCACTTCACTGGCCTCTCCAAAAAGGCTCACTTGGCTACTATTTTCTGTTTCTTGGTAACGAGCAGCATACTTTAATACTTTTTCATAAAAAGTAATGCCGTCTGTATCTTCATGCATGTATTGAGCACGATGATTATTAAAGCTATCAAAACCTCCTCCCAACACTAAGTTTTCAAAGGCTTTTTTATTGGCGGCTCTCAAATCAATGCGTTTAGCCAAGTCAAAAATAGATTTATAATGTCCGTCTTTTCTGTTTTCCACAATAGTTGCAACCGCATTAGCTCCTACTCCTTTTATAGCGCCCATACCAAAGCGAACAGCACCTTTATCATTTACAGAAAATTTATAAAAACTCTCATTTACATCTGGCCCTAAAATGGCAAGCCCCATGCGCTTACACTCTTCCATAAAAAAGGTAACCTGTTTGATATCTCTCATGTTGTTACTCAAAACTGCTGCCATATATTCTGCAGGGTAATGCGCTTTTAAATAGGCGGTTTGATAGGCAATCCAGGCATAGCAGGTAGAGTGACTTTTATTAAAGGCGTAACTAGCAAAGGCTTCCCAATCCTTCCATATTTTCTCTAGTTTTACCGCATCATGACCATTGGCAACTGCATTTTTTATAAAACGAGGTTTCATTTTATCAAGTACTGCTTTTTGCTTTTTACCCATGGCCTTACGCAAGACATCTGCATCACCTTTACTGAAATCGGCGAGCTTTTGAGAGAGTAACATTACTTGCTCCTGATATACGGTAATACCGTAGGTTTCATCCAAGAACTCTTCCATGGCAGGAAGATCATATTGTATGGCTTCCTCTCCATTTTTACGCCTAATAAAGCTAGGGATATACTCTAAAGGCCCTGGCCTATACAAGGCATTCATGGCAATAAGATCTCCAAAAACAGTAGGCTTCAACTCTTTCATGTACTTCTGCATTCCTGCAGATTCGTATTGAAAAATCCCTACGGTTTCTCCTCTTTGAAACAGCTCATAGGTTTTCTGGTCATCGAGGGGGAAGTTGTCTGGATCTAAGTCAACATCATGTTTGTGCTTTACTATTTTTACCGTGTCTTTGATAAGAGTCAAGGTTTTAAGACCCAAGAAATCCATCTTTAAAAGTCCTGCACTCTCTACCACAGAGTTATCAAACTGGGTAACATATAAATCACTATCCTTTGCTAGGGCTACAGGTACAAAATTGGTAATATCACTTGGAGTAATAATTACCCCACAGGCATGAATACCAGTATTACGTATGGAACCTTCTAATATTTTTGCCTGCCCTATGGTTTGAGAAGTCAAATCTGTACCATCTGCAAGGGCAATAAGTTCTTGCACTTTGGGCAGTTCATCACTTCTGAATTTACCCCGAAGCGCTTTTTCATCCATGCCAAATATTTTATTAAGCTTGGTCATGTTTGGTATTAACTTGGCTACGCGATCTGCATCACTGAGCGGCAAATCAAGCACACGGGCGGTATCTCTAATTGCAGATTTTGCTGCCATGGTTCCGTAGGTGATAATTTGGGCTACTTGATTGCTACCATATTTTTCTATGACATAATCCATAACCTTACTTCTTCCTTCATCATCAAAATCTATATCAATATCGGGCATCGATACTCGATCTGGATTCAGAAAACGCTCAAAAAGTAGATTGTACTTAATAGGATCTATGTTTGTAATCCACAAACAATAAGCAACAACAGAACCTGCTGCAGAACCACGACCAGGACCCACAGAAACATCCATATTCCTTGCCTCTCTAATAAAATCTTCTGTAATTAAAAAGTACCCTGGATAGCCTGTGTTTTGAATTACATCCAACTCAAAATTGATACGCTCTGTAATGTCAGCAGCTGCTTTTTTATGCGCATCACTCTGCCCTGTAAGAGCTGGGTAGCGTTTATGAGCGCCTAAAAAAGTAAGGTGTTTTAAAAACTTGTTTTCTCCTCTTTTCCCGCCATCCTCTTGGTCTTTCTCAACAAGAAACTCTTGTGGTATATCAAATTTTGGCAGCAAGACATCTCGCTGCAAAGAAAAGGGGCTTACTTTTTCTATAACCTCACTAATGTTTGCAATGGCCTGCGGAAGGTCTTTAAAAAGCGCCTTCATGGCAGCTTGACTCTTAAAATAATATTCTTGATTTGGAAGCCCGTATCTATACCCTCTACCTCTACCTATTGGGGTAGCCTGTTTCTCACCATCTTTTACACACAATAAAATATCATGTGCGTTTGCGCTTTTTTGATCAATATAGTAGGTGTTATTTGCAGCAATTAGTGGCACCTGGTGCTTTTTAGAGAATGAAACCAAGGTTTGGTTAACCCTATTTTCATCTTCTTGATCGTGACGCATAATTTGCAAGTAAAAATCAGGACCAAAGGTTTCTTTCCACCACAAAAGAGCATCCTCTGCTTGTTTCTCTCCAACATTTAAAATTTTACTAGAAACCTCACCATACATACCGCCAGAAAACACCATGAGATCTTCTTTGTATTTTAAAATTACCTCACGATCTATTCGAGGCACATAATAAAAACCGTCTATGTATGATATGCTTGACATTTTGGCTAGGTTATGGTAGCCTTTTTTGTTCTTTGCTACCAGTATGATTTGGTAGCCATTATCTTTTTGTGTTTTGTCTTTATGGTTTGTGCACACAAAAAACTCACAACCTACTATTGCTTTTAAATACGTAGGCTCTTTAGGTTTTTCAGGTACTACACCATCAAAATCTGTGGCAGTATCATCTATGGCGTTGTAGGCCTGCAAATCTGCCTTGTAGGCCGCTTTTAAGGATCTATTATGGTTATTTACCGAACGTGTAAAATGAAACGCTCCCATCATATTACCCGTATCGGTAATAGCAACTGCAGGCTGGTTGTCTGCCACTGCTGCATCCACCAAATCTTGAGTGCTTGAGGTAGATTGCAAAATAGAATATTGAGAGTGGTTGTGCAGATGGGCAAAAGGAGCCTGTTTTAATACAGCAATATTCTCTTTGATTTTTTGAGAAGATACTTTCTCTGAAACCATTGTGGCCTCCAACTGTTTTTTTATTTTCTCTGAGGCCTTCTTGAGATTAATATGTTTTAGACCAATAAGAGGGATGGTTTGAGGATTTTCTTTAGAAAAATGCTCAAAATAATCTGGTGGGCAGTCAAGCTCCTCAAGAGTAAAGATTTGACGACGAACAAGCTCTAAAAAACATCGTGTTGTAGCCTCTACATCTGCAGTGGCATTATGAGCCTGTGCAAAGGGTTGTTGAAATAAAAATTGATGCAACTCTGTTAGGGTTGGTAATTTAAATTTTCCACCTCTACCCCCTGGTATTTGACACATTTGCGCCGTAGTTTCTGAACAAGTATCCAAAAGAGGCATGCTAGGCAAAGGGTTTTCCATTCCTAAACGCAGAAACTCTGCTCCCATAATATTGAGGTCAAACTTCACGTTTTGCCCAACAATAAAAGAAGCTTTAGAAAGCGCCTGTTGAAACTTCTCTATCATCAAAGAAAGCTCAATCCCTTCTTGCTGTGCTAACTCTGTAGAAATTCCATGAATTTTCTCTGCATCATAAGGGATGTTGTATCCAGTTGGCTGCACTAAATAATCCTGATGCTCTATAACCCTTCCCATGGTATCATGCAACTGCCAAGCAATCTGTATACAGCGCGGCCAGTTATCACTATCTGTCAATGGGGCTTTCCAATTTCTAGGAAGTCCAGTGGTTTCGGTATCAAAAATTAAATACAAGTCAAAGCGATTTTAGAATTAAAAAAGTATAAGAGCCCAACAAAACATGGGAAAACAAGCATTTACAAGTAAAAAACAACCTGCAAAACCCCTCTTGTAAATGTAAAAAATTATGTGTTTTTCAAGACCTAAAGTTATCTCTAGTTGTTCACATTTACAAAGAAAAAACCAACAACTAATAGCCACTTACAAACAAACACTGCAGCCAGTGGTTCGTTCTTTTTGCGGAAGTATTATCCAAAGATTAGTAAAGCTTATAAAAAATAGTGTAATTGCTTGAATTACAAATATAATTTAGGGTATCTTTGCGCACTCAAAAATCTGGAAGGGGTATTGTTTTTTAAAACACAACCTGTATAAAGATCCCTTTGAAAATTTAAAATTAAAACCGAAGTCGTGAACTTCAAAAATTAATGTTATGCCTGTAAAAATCAGACTACAAAGACACGGTAAAAAAGGAAAACCTTTTTACTGGATCGTGGCGGCAGATGCCCGCGCAAAAAGAGATGGTAAATACCTTGAAAAATTAGGTACTTACAACCCAAACACTAATCCTGCACAAATCAACCTAGATGTTGATGGTTCTGTACAGTGGCTTCAAAATGGAGCGCAACCAACAGATACTGCTAGAGCTATCCTTTCTTACAAAGGAGTAATGATGAAAAATCATTTGGCCGGCGGTGTTCGTAAAGGCGCTTTAACACAAGAGCAAGCAGACGCAAAATATAACGCGTGGCTAGAAGGAAAAGGGAATGCTGTTGAGGCTAAAAAAGCAACACTAGCAGACGCTAAAGGAAAATTAAAAGCAGAAGCATTGGCTGCAGAGAAAGCAGTTAACGCTGCACGTGTGGCTGCAAATGCACCTGTTGTTGAAGAGGAAGTAGCACCTGTAGAGGAAGCTACTCCTGCAGATGCTCCTGTAGCAGAGGCAACTACTGAGGTAGAAGCGCCTGCAGAGGAAGCTGCTGCAGAGGCAGAGGCAACTGTAGAAGAAACTCCTGCAGAGGAAGCTGCTCCTGCTGAAGCAGATGCAACTGTAGAAGAAGCTCCTGCAGAGGAAGCTGCTCCTGAGGCAGAGGCAACTAAAAAAGAAGAATAAAACTCTTTAGCGATGCAAAAGGAAGATTGTTTCTTCGTTGGAAAAGTCGTTAAAAAATATAGTTTTAAGGGAGAACTGTTAATCAAACTTGATACAGATGACCCCGAATTATTCTTAGAGATGGAATCAGTTTTTGTGGAACAACACAAAACACTGATTCCATTTTTTGTTGAACACAGCCAGCTACACAAATCTAGCCTACTACGTGTTCAATTTGAGGATGTCTATGATGAAGCCACAGCAAATGCAATGATAGGTACAGAATTATTTCTGCCACTATCCTTTCTACCACCTCTGGAGGGCACCAAGTTTTATTACCATGAAATAATAGGTTTTAAGGTAACAGACATCCGCTTTGGAGATGTTGGTGTTTTAGTAGGGGTAAATGATAAAACAGCGCAGCATTTATTTGTTATTGAAAATCAAGGCAAAGAAATATTGATTCCTATTAATGATCTATTCATTAAACTGGTGGACCGCGAGAATAAGATTCTAGGACTGGATGTTCCTCAGGGGCTTATCGAACTTTACCTGTAATGTCTCAACAGCCGTTCCAATTCAAAAAATTTAAGGTACATCAAGATCGATGCGCCATGAAAATTGGCACAGATGGGGTCTTGCTTGGCGCCTGGAGCTCTATTGAGCACGAGCCAAAATTCATACTAGATATTGGTGCTGGAACTGGAGTTGTAGCACTACAATTAGCCCAAAGATCTTCGGCAAGTACTATTGACGCAATAGAAATTGATGATCAAGCCCATGAACAATGCACCCACAACTTTGAACACTCTGACTGGGCAGACCGTTTATTTTGTTACCATGCATCTGTGCAAGAATTTGCAAGTGAAATGGAGCACAAGTATGATTTAATTGTGAGTAACCCCCCTTTTTTTAAGGCTCCTAAAAGCATAGATGCTCAAACACAAAACACAAGTCAAGAAAGAGCCGTAGCAAGATTTACAGATACCTTACCCTTTACACATCTTGTAGTGTGCGCCGCTCACTTGCTTAGCCAAAATGGTGTTTTTTGTACCATATTACCCCAAACAGAAGTTGCCTCTTTTATTGAAATTGCAGCACAAAACAAGCTGTTTATTTCAAAAATATGTACTATTCGGGGCACAAAAACATCAAAGATAAAACGGTGTTTGTTAGCGTTTTCAACCCGCCAGAGCAAACCAAAAACCCAGGAGCTTACCATAGAAATTTCAAGACACAATTACACCCAGGAGTATAAAAATTTAGTTCGTGATTTTTATGTTAAAATGTAGGAAACTAAAAAAGCGGTATTTATATTTACAAAACAATTAAAAACAAGATTATGAGACCTGATTTATTTGAAGCTCCAGATTATTATAACATTGATGATTTACTTACAGAAGAGCACAAACTAATACGTGATGCTGCACGAGCTTGGGTAAAGCGAGATGTTTCTCCTATTATTGAGAAAGCGGCACAAGATGCTGTTTTTCCTAAATCTATTATTCCTGGACTTGCAGAAATTGGCGCTTTTGGACCTTATATTCCAGAAGCTTATGGTGGCGCAGGCTTGGATCAAATATCATACGGTTTAATCATGCAAGAAATTGAGCGTGGTGATAGCGGTGTACGTTCTACAGCATCTGTTCAGTCATCACTGGTGATGTACCCTATATGGAAATATGGAAATGAAGAGCAGCGCAATAAATACCTGCCAAAATTAGCCTCTGGAGAATGGATGGGATCTTTTGGTTTAACCGAGCCAGATCATGGATCTAACCCAAGTGGCATGACTACCAACTATAAAGATATGGGTGACCATTATCTTTTAAATGGAGCAAAGCTTTGGATTTCAAACTCTCCGTTTTGTGATGTTGCCGTTGTATGGGCGAAAAATGAAGAAGGACGCATACATGGTCTTATTGTAGAGAGAGACATGGAAGGGTTCTCAACACCAGAGACGCACAACAAATGGTCATTAAGAGCCAGTGCAACTGGAGAATTAATATTTCAGGATGTAAAAGTTCCTAAAGAAAACTTATTACCAAACAAATCTGGATTAGGAGCCCCTCTTGGGTGTCTTGATTCTGCCCGTTATGGAATTGCATGGGGTGTAATTGGCGCCGCTATGGACTGTTATGATACCGCCCTGCGTTACTCTAAAGAACGCGTACAGTTTGGAAGACCAATTGGAGGATTCCAATTACAACAAAAAAAGCTAGCAGAAATGATTACTGAAATCACCAAAGCACAATTGCTTTGCCTGCGTCTTGGACAACTAAAAAACGAAAACAAAGCTACGTCTGCGCAAATTTCTATGGCCAAGCGTAACAATGTAGACATGGCACTTAAAATTGCACGAGATGCAAGACAAATGCTAGGAGGTATGGGTATTACTGGTGAGTATCCAATTATGAGACATATGATGAACCTTGAAAGTGTAGTAACCTATGAAGGGACTCATGATATTCATCTTTTAATTACAGGACTTGATATTACTGGAATTAATGCCTTTAAATAAAGACTAACACGTTTACAAAATATACTAAAAAGCCACTATCTAGATAGTGGCTTTTTTTATTGAAAAATTAGTGTAAAGAGCTTTTTTATTCCTGTGGGGCCATGGTTAGTTTAAGGCCACTCAAGGAGCCGTCTATAGGGATTTGACAACTAAGTCTGCTTGAATCTAAAACATGGAAAGCTTCGCCAAGCATAGCACTTTCGTCATCACTGATTTGTGGTAGCTGATGGTCTGAATCTATGTAGCATTGGCATGAGGCGCACATGGCCATTCCTCCACAAACACCAAGAGTACCCTCTGGGGCAAGCTCATAAAGTCTTATAACCTCCATAAGATTCATGTTCATATCTGTAGGGGCATTCACTTGATGAGAAACCCCGTCTCTATCTGTGATATGAATTAAAACATCCTTGTCATCCATCTTTACGCTTAATTAATTGCTTTTACAACAGCTTTTGGAGCTTGTTTTTTACTACCGTCAAAGCCTTCTACACCACCAACAGTGGTGTATTTCATTACATGTCTTTTGTCAGGGAAAATACGCTTGTAGGCGCTTTGACACATTAAAGTAGCCTCATGAAAACCACATAAAATTAGTTTTAACTTTCCGGGATAGGTATTTACATCACCAATGGCATATATACCCGGGATGTTTGTTTGGTAATCTAGTGTGTTATCAACTTTAATTGCATTTTTCTCGATCTCTAAACCCCAATCTGCGATAGGACCCAACTTAGGTGCAAGTCCAAACAGCGGAATGAAATGATCACAGGGTTTTTCAAAGACACTATCTGTCTGTTTAATGGTAACACCAGTGAGCTTCTGTTCTCCAACAATACCAACTACTTCACCAGGTGTGATAAGTTGTATTTTTGCCTTATCCTTTAATTCTTGTACTTTCTCCACAGAATCTAATGCGCCACGAAACTCATTGCGTCTATGCACCAAAGTAACACTAGAGGCAACATCTGTTAAAAAGATACTCCAATCTAGGGCAGAGTCTCCACCACCAGCAATGACAACATCTTTATCTCTATATAATTCTGGATCTCTAATGATATACTCCACCCCTTTATCTTCAAAGTCTGCTATATTTGGAATGGGTGGTTTTCTTGGCTCAAAACTCCCTAATCCTCCTGCTATAGCAACAATAGGAGCATGGTGCTTTGTGCCTTTATTGGTGGTAACTATAAAAGTACCATCATCTTGGGTTTGTATGCTTTGAGCTCTTTCTCCAAGGGTAAACCCTGGCTGAAAAGGCTGAATCTGCTTCATTAAATTATCAACCAAATCTCCCGCTAATATTTCAGGAAAAGCCGGAATATCATAAATGGGTTTTTTTGGATAAATTTCACTGCATTGACCCCCTGGCTGGGGTAGAGCATCTATAAGATGGCATTTTAATTTCAACAACCCTGCCTCAAAAACAGTGAAGAGCCCTGTAGGGCCTGCGCCTATTATTAATATGTCTGTCTTTATCATGTAAATTAATCGCTATTTTGCTAGTAAAACTAACGCTTATTGTTATCTAAAGAGATGAAACAAATCATCCTTTAAGGTTCTACATTAATCACCTCTAGAATTTGTGGAGCATGTTTTTTAATGGTCATTTCAACGCCACTTTTCAAGGTCATTTGGTTGACACTGCACCCCACACAAGCCCCTTGTAGTTGCACTTTAACTGTGGTGCCATCTTCAATGCCTAAAAGTTTAATGTCACCGCCATCGCTTTGTAGAAATGGTCGAATTTCATCCAATGCAATCTCTACTTTCTCTACTAATTGTTGTTGTTCCATACTCTTATTTTACGGCGCTACACCCTGCCATTGTGGTTATTTGAATTGCCTGTGTTGCAGGTAATGCTTTGTTTCTCTTTACAGTTTCACGCACCACATTTTTTGTAATATCAATGAAAATCTCTTCAATGGCAGTTCCATCTTGAAGCGCCACTGGGTGACCTGCATCTCCGGCCTCTCTTATACTCTGTATCAAAGGCAGCTCTCCTAGAAATGGAATTTTTGAATCTTCTGCCAAATGCTTTGCACCTTGTTTGCCAAATATATAGTACTTGTTATCAGGTAATTCTGCAGGTGTAAAATAAGCCATATTTTCTATAATACCCAAAACAGGCACATCAATGCTCTCTTGTTGGAACATGGCAACACCTTTTTTGGCATCTGCTAAGGCTACTGTTTGCGGTGTGCTCACCACTACAGCACCTGTAATAGGCAGAGATTGCATGATGCTTAAGTGAATATCTCCCGTCCCTGGAGGTAAATCCAGTAGCATAAAATCAAGCTCTCCCCAGGCTGCATCAAATATTAATTGGTTTAAGGCCTTAGAAGCCATAGGACCTCTCCATATAACGGCCTGGTCTGGTTTGGTAAAAAACCCTATAGACAAAACCTTTACTCCATAATTCTCTACAGGTTTCATTTTGCTTTTTCCGTCAACGTTCACAGAAAGTGGTCTTTCATTGGCCAGATCAAACATTATTGGAATAGAAGGACCATAGATGTCTGCATCCAATACCCCTACTTTAAATCCCATTTTTGAGAGTGTAATTGCAAGGTTTGCCGTTACTGTAGATTTCCCCACACCTCCTTTACCAGAGGCAATGGCTATTATGTTTTTTATACCAGCAATAGGTTTCCCTTTAATAAGGTTTGGGTTAGAAGGTTTTGCAGGAGCTTGTACGGTAATATTAACTTGTACTTTTGCCTCTAAAGAAACCTTTTCTTGTATGGTTTTTATAATATCTGCTTCTGCACGTTTTTTTATGTGCAGTGCTGGGGTAGCCATAGTAATGTCTACAACAACCTCATCTGCAAATGTCATTACGTTAGTAACAGCGCCGCTGGCTACCATGTTCTCACCCTCCCCGGCTATAGTAATAGTTTCAAGGGCTAGAAGGATGTCACTTTTATTAAATTTCATCATTACTCTTTTTCGGTATTTAGATAGATTCTAAAGTACAAAGATAATTGTAAAACTTAAGAAAATACAGCTCCACATTGAAATGATTTCAATGATAATGCTGGTCTTTTTAGTTAAAGTTTCTTTAACTAGTTTAGTTCTCTGGAGGTAATTCTTGTTGAGGGTCCCAAAAATGAGTCTCTAGGTTTTGAATCTGAAAATCTACTACTTGAATCCCTTCTGATTCTAACAATTGCTGCATTAAACTAGTTCCTTGAAAATGATGTTTTCCAGTGAGCAAGCCTTTTTTGTTAACCACACGATGGGCTGGAATTTCATGCTTTTTACTAGCATTCATGGCCCATCCTACCATTCTAGCACTGCCCTTACTACCTAGGTAATTTGCAATAGCCCCATAACTGGTGACCTTTGCATAGGGTATTTGAAGTACAACTTTGTAAACTCTTTGAAAAAAAGAAAGCTGCTCCATGGTTATAAATCTTTGAAGATTTTAAAAGCTGTAATTAAAGAGATTAAAGCTGTGACAGCACCAATAATAAAATTCATATTTACCTTAAGGGGCGTATTTATGGAGGTGTCTTTTCGTTTAAAAAAATGGATGTATAACCTCAGCATAATAAAAGTACCTAAACCAGAGGCCAAAACAGTGGTTAGTAATTCTGGGGTGTCAAAGGAAAACCATCCAAAAGCAGAAAAAGTAACACTAACATATACCCAATATGGGAGCGGCAAAACATTAAGTGAGGCAATAAATATGCCCCCGAAAAAACGTTTCTTTTTAGATTTTCTAACCAAGTTGTCAGGGATCGCCCTACGGGTATCTTTGGCAATAAAAAGAAAGTAAATGGTGATACAAATGAAAATTCCAAGTGCAACTTGTTCTAGAGAAGCAATGACATCTGGATTTTTTTCTAGATATCTAGCAAATAGCAGCGCAATATAGGTTTGTAGCATTACAGTAACACATACACCCAAAGAGAAAAGCGTTGCATTTCTTCTGCCTTCTTTCATACTTATTTTAGCGGCAGACATATTGATGAGTCCCGGAGGGATTACTCCAATAAAAGCTGCGGAAAAACCAATAATAAAGTTGAAAAGTAGGGCCATTTGTACTATGTGAAGATACGGTATTTTTTAAGAAGAAAAACCAAACCGTATGTAGGTGATTTTTTTACCTACTTCAAGATATTGACGTTCATAAAATGTTTGAATACCAACAACCTGTTGTGGAGCGTGGTCTCCAATACCATACACATCATGGTGGGCAAAATCTATAGGGAGTTTTAAACCTTCTAATAGCCCTAGGGTATAGCCGTGCATGTATTCACTATCTGTTTTAAGATGCATGATTCCTTTTGGTTTTAGAATTTTTTTATACTTATTTAAAAAATCTTCATTGGTTAATCTATGCTTGGTGCGTTTGTATTTTATTTGCGGATCTGGAAATGTTATCCAAATTTCGTCTACTTCGTTTTGATCAAAAAGACCGTCTATAAGCTCTATTTGAGTCCTTAAAAAACCTACATTGTCCAACCCTTCTTCAAGGGCGGTTTTAGCGCCTCTCCAAAAACGAGCACCCTTAATATCTACACCCAAAAAGTTTTTGTTAGGATACATTTTGGCAAGATTGACAGTATACTCTCCTTTACCACATCCCAATTCTAAGACAATGGGATTGTCATTTTTAAAAAAATCTTTGTTCCAATTTCCCTTTAAAAGCAGCCCGTCAGATTCGGCCTCTGCCCTAGAGGGTTGTACAACATTAGAGAAAGTATCGTTCTCTCTAAATCGTTTTAATTTGTTTTTACTACCCAAAATTTTAGTTTTTGGCAAAATTAAGGAAATATCCCCCAGTGGCAATTATTAATACTTTTGTTTTACCCTTTTGCGCAAAACAATTTTAGGGTTTAACTGCTTAGCTGCATTGTAAAGGAAAACTCAGAACCAATACCGTGTTGGCTCTCTACATATATATTTTCATGATGAGCATCTATAATGTGCTTGACTATCGAAAGCCCCAGACCACTGCCACCCTCTTTTCTTGAGCCGCTTTTATCTACCCTGTAAAAACGCTCAAAAAGTCTAGGTAAGTGCTCCTTGTTAATACCTTCGCCATTATCTGTAACCCTAATAATTACTTTATCTTTGACAAGGTGCTCTACACTAATTTCTGTAGTACCATCGTCTTTACCGTACTTTATAGAATTAACTATTAAATTGGAGAGCACTTGTTGTATGCGCTCTTGGTCCCCATAGACTTTAATACTCTCTTTATAGTGTTTGTCAAACACCAGAGAAATATTTTTCTTAGTGGCCTTCATTTCTGACAAGTCAAATACGTTTTTGACAAGCTTGATGATATTAAAGTTTTCTTTTTCCAGGGTAAGGCCTCCAACTTCTAGCTGAGTAATCATATCAAGGTCTTTGATAATATACAGTAATCGCTCTACTCCTTTGTTGGCTCTCTTTAAATATTTTTTACGTACCGCCTTGTCTTTGTAGGCGCCATCAAGTAAGGTTAAAATATATCCCTGTACGGTAAACAGAGGGGTTTTAAGTTCATGAGAGACATTACCTATAAACTCTTTGCGGTAATTCTCTCTTACCTTCAAGGTTTCAATTTCAATTTTTTTGTTTTCAGCAAAACGACCTACTTCTGCCGTTAGGGTTTCCATGTCTGTAGAAATGCTCTTTTGGCTAAAAGATGTAGCGTCTAAAAGGGAGATGTCATCATACATGTTTTTAATTCTTTTGTATATAAACCGCTCTAATCTGTATTGGATAAGGGCAAAACAAATACCAAAAAAGCTGATTCCAAAAACAAAAATATGCGATAAATTAAACTCAGAGATAACCAGCGAAAAAACCCCTAAGATAAGCATCGAAATAATGCTTGCATAGGCTGCGGTAAGAAGTGCAAATCGATATGTTTTATTTAATTTTTTCAGCATTATTCCACAAACTTATACCCTACTCCTTTTATAGTTTTAAACTTTTGTTCGCCTATTTTTTCTCTTAATTTACGAATGTGTACATCAATAGTTCTGCCGCCAACTACAACATCATTACCCCAAACACGATCTAAAATGTCTTCTCTTTTAAACACCTTACCTGGTTTTGATGCTAACAAAGATAGCAGCTCAAATTCTTTTCTAGGCAAAACCATTTCTTGGGTATCTACAAAGATTTTATACTCCTCTCTGTTAATGGTTATATTACCCAGTTTAAGTATTTGTTGTGAATCATCTTGGGTTTTAAACCTGCGCAGTAAAGATTTCACCTTACTGGTGAGCACCTTAGGCTTGATTGGTTTTGTAATATAATCATCTGCCCCAGCCTCAAAACCTGCAACTTGGGAATAATCTTCGCCACGTGCTGTAAGAAATGTAATAACTGTCTCAGACAACTCTGGAATTAACCGTAACTTTTCACAAGCCTCAATACCGTCCATTTCTGGCATCATTACATCCAGTATTATAAGTTCTGGTTTGTGTTTTTTAGCTTTTTTAATAGCCTCAACACCATTTTGAGCAGTAACTACATTATAGCCTTCTGCAGATAAGTTATACCCAATGATTTCTAGAATATCTAGCTCGTCATCAACGAGTAATATTGTAGTGTCTTTTTTTTTCATCCTGTAAAGTAGTGTGCGTATTTAGTTACTGTAAATTTATTATTCTTTAAAGATATATACTAATAAAGACACAAATATTAAGCTACGGTTAAATTATTGTAATTATTTTTATGAAAGGGCTCTAAATGAGTATATTTACTCAAAATTTAAAACCTAACAATAATGAAAAAAATTACGCTATTAGTTGCAATGCTATTTGCAACCCTAACTATTGCACAAAATATTAAAATCGTGGAGATTGATGCAGATCAAACTAGCACCGATGATATGGAGTTTCTTGAGATTCTTACTGAATCTTCAAACCAATCTTTAAATGGGTACATCGTTGTATTTTATAATGGTAACAGTGATCAAAGTTACAGAACCCTAGACCTTACAGGGTTTTCTTCTGACTCTAATGGATATTTTATTATTGGAAGTGATCTTTTTCCTGGAGCAGATATCATTATGGGACCAGATAACACTATTCAAAACGGAGCAGATGCAATTGCTATTTACTCAGCAGATGCAGCAAACTTTCCTGACGGAACTTCAGTTACAAGCAGTGGTCTTGTAGACGCTGTTGTTTACGGAACTAGTGATGATGATGATTTAGAACTTTTGGCTGGATTAAATCAAACCACGCAGTGGGATGAGAATCAAAACGGTTTGAAGGATGTTGAGTCTCTTCAGTTTGATGCTTCAACAAATGGTTTTTGTACAGGAACCCCTACTCCAAGAGCATCAAATATAGATTGTTCTTCTGCATGTCCAATAAGTCTTTTTGTTGTAAGTGTTACTTGTGACATGGTAACATCTGGCGTAGACACTTACACCTCTACCCTAGGCTTTACAGGTGGCGGTACAGCAACATATACTTTTACAGCATCACAAGGAACTGTTAGTGGAGATAATCCATCATCAAGCGCCTCTGGAGAAATTACAATCTCTGGCGTGAATGAAGGAGTAGATTTTACCTACAGTTTAACAAGCGAAAATTGCGACATCTCAAACACTATTAACTCACCATCATGTGAGCCAGGATCTACAATAAATACAATTGCTGAATTAAGAGCAGGTACCATTGGCAATGATTATACATTAAACGGTGAGGCAGTTGTTACTTTTGTGCAAGGGTTTAGAAATCAAAAATTTATTGAAGATGGTACTGCTGCAATTTTAATTGATGACAACAGTGGAATTATAACTTCTGCTCTTGTTGCAGGTGATGGTATAACTGGCCTTACTGGAACACTGGATGAATTTGGAGGAATGATGCAGTTTAGACCAACAATGAATATTTCTGCTTCTTCTACTGGCAATGCAATAGTAGCGCAGTCTGTACTGGCTTCAGATTTAAATGCAAATCCAAACAATTATGAGTCTGAGTATGTGCGCATCTTTGAGTATGCAGTTATTGACGCTGCTACAAACCCAACTTGGATTGTAGGAACAGAGTATCAAATGCTCACTCAAAGTGGAGATTATACATTTAGAACATCTTTCTATGACGCAGACTACATCGATGCAGATGTACCAACAAGTAACACCACAGTAGTCGCTGGTATTATTACAGAGCGTAACGATGGTAGCTACTATATTACTGCAAGAAGCCTTTCTGATTTTGCAAATGACTTAGGGGCTAATGACAACACCATCGAAGGTTTTGTGATGACACCTAACCCAGCAAACACTTTCATCCAAGTAAAAGGAGCTAGCAATAGCCCTATGTCTTTACAAATTTTTGACATTCTTGGAAAACAAGTACTTACCACAGAAAATGCAAATCGTGTAAACATCCAAAGCTTAACCTCTGGAATGTACATTGTAAAAGCGGTGCAAAACGGCGCAATTACAACTACAAAATTGATTGTAGAATAAGCACAAATTTCATTGTAATTAAAGAGGCTGTCTTTCACATAAGACAGCCTCTTTTTATTTTTAGTAGCTTTACA
>Ga0209223_10002644_pt1 | contig 17687 bp, 18 predicted proteins | sample COG_06_FD_184750 | JGI IMG/M metagenome (GOLD analysis project Ga0209223, IMG submission 184750) | Pelagic Microbial community sample from North Sea - COGITO 998_met_06 (SPAdes) (version 2) | ecosystem: Environmental > Aquatic > Marine > Neritic zone/Coastal water | place: Helgoland, sampling...
AGAATTTACTGGCCTTTTTGATTTTTTGATTTTTTGATAACTAATTATTTCATAAATAGGGCCTATAGAGATATTTGATGGCCTTGTAGGAGTCTCTGGAGAGATTAGCTTAGGACATACTGGCTCAAATCAACGGCGGATCGCTCTATATTGGGTGGCTTTTCCCATAATTCACTAAATCAATAGAGGCTCAAATTGTGTTATCTCACAGCAGTGAGCTGCCAGCTAACGCGCTGTAGTAACCAATTCGACGATTTCAAGCCGAAAGCTAAAACGGTCATTCTAGGAAAGGGCTTCTTGGGTGGGTTGAATTAGAACTGACGCACGGAAAAGCGATAGCCTGCCCCGCGCACCGTCTGTACTAGTTTGGCGTAATCGATCGAAGTGCCCTCAACCGAGGACAGAACCTGGCGCAGGCGACGTATGTGCACATCGATAGTTCGCTCTTCTAAATAGACGTTACCGCCCCATACCGCGTCCTGAATATGATCCCGGCTGAACACCTTCTCCTGATTCGACAGAAAGAACTTCAAGAGACGAAATTCCGTAGGGCCCAATTGGATGGGGTGGTCTTCGATCGAAGTGCGATGACTCGTAGGGTCGAGCTGAAGATCGAACACACGCAGTACCTTGTTCTTCTGCTTGCCATCCACGCGACGCAATACAGTCTTGATTCGAGCGACCAATTCGCGCGGCGAGAAGGGTTTGGTTACGTAGTCATCGACGCCCTCGCTGAGCCCCTGCACCTTATTGTCCTCACTAGTCTTCGCTGTCAGCATAATTATAGGTAGATTAGCAGTGATCTCATCGCGGCGTAGCCTGCGCGCCAGCTCGATACCGCTGCCGCCTGGCAGCATCCAATCGAGGAGTACCAAATCTGGCTTCTTGTCGATTATGGATACGTGGGCATCGTGCGCGTTATCTGCGCTGATGCTACTAAATCCGGCTAGCTCGAGAGTAATGCCAACCATATCGCGAATTGCTGCTTCATCGTCGACGATCAATATTGTTGATTCAGGCATTTTTGTACCACAAATTTCATTTAACAAAAGGTAAATCTACGGTTATTTAACCAGCAGTATATTACAATTGCGTGACAATCGAGTGCCTATTCGAGATTTATTAGCGCGCCAGTTAACCCGTAAGTCATTGTTTCAAAATAATTTTTCTAAATTAGACTGATACTAAGCGAGTTACTAAAAGCGTTCGGTGACGCTGTAGAACCGGTAGTCCAACTGGATATTAAAGCAGTAGGGTTGAAAATCGAGTGGGGAGTCTAGTGGTGTTTCCGGCGTGCCTGCATGCGCATGGGGTGCGGCCTTATACAGGCAAGCGCGGGCGAGTCTCTAGCGCTATGAATAGCGACGCGCAACGTAAAAGGAAGTAGTACTAGGCTACCCTAGAGGTAGCCTTCTTGAACTTGTAGCGATTGACAGGGTTCATTAACCTGGCGAAGCCCTCGGTGAACTTCAATGGACTATCCAACACAGCAAAACACAGACACCCTTCGTTAGAGCGCGGCTGATGATTATGCTGCGCGTCTCGAATGATGAAGTCCGAAGTCTTGTACTTACCTAACTCATCCTCAAAACTGCCATCCAAAACCAGAGTTGATTCACTGCCCTGATGGGTATGCACAGGAACCTGACATCCCGGGGCCATGTAGATAAACTCACACAGAGTCTCATTGTCGAGAAATAGTTGTGCCTCGCTAATACCGCCCGCCACTTTCTTCCATTCCAGTCCCTGCGATGCTGCCTTCGCTAGAACCTTAGGAAGCTTGATGCTGTGATTCAATATATCGATGTCTACCTCAACCAGCGCCTCAATCTGCTGCGACTTTATCTGCGGCGACTTCACGATGCCCGCCACCATAGTTGGGTAGTCAGCTTCGCTAGATTGATCGGACTGCAACACGCTGTCTGGGTCAACCCAGGAGGATACCGCTAGAGCTTGTAGCTCATTAGCTTTAGCGCTGCATGATTCACACAGTTCCATATGAGCTGATATGACTACGCTCTTTCCGGTAACTAGTTCGCCTTGAACAAACTGGTTTAGTAGCTCGGTGGATGGGTGCAGTTTTACTTCGGTTTTCATTGTTTTCCTCATTCTTTAATTTTTTCATCAACTCAGCAGCCCATGCTGCCATACAGGCACTACGAGGATTCTCTCACTCGTTGACCCCAATCAAATTTCGGAGCTTCACCACAGCCAGACGCAAACGCGATTTCAGAGTTCCCAAAGGAATCTGCAAATACGCAGCCGCTTCTTCATGGGTGCGATCCTTACTATATATTTGTTCAACCACTGCACGCTGCGGGTCAGAGAGCTGATCGAAATAGCTCTCGATCAGACTGAGTTCAACTTGCTGACCACCTATGTCTTCGTGAACCATAGTGGGTTCAGCACCAGACTCGAGCGGCCAAATATCGTCGGCGCTAATACAGTTGGGTTGACGTTTCTGCTTGCGCAACATATCGAAACAGCGGTTGCGGCTGAGCGTGAATATCCAGCCCTTTGCCGAACCCTTGTCTAGGTCATACAGCGGCGCTTTCTGCCAGACGTTCAGCATGGATTCTTGGATGAGGTCGTTGGCCAGCTGTTCGTTACGCGTCAGTTTCATACCCAATGCGAAAATCTTCTTCGCGAATCGCTTGAATAATTGATTGAACGCGTCAACATTTTGACTATTCCCGACTGCAATAAGCAAAGCTTCATCAGATATATCTGCATCTTCGGGGTCTGGGCTTAGTGTGGAGGTATTCATTGAGGCAAGTCTAACAGCTAGAGCTACTTCATTGTTACCCACATTTTGTTTTGCGTAATTTCGGTACATAGCATTCAACTACGCATTAGCTATGGGGCTGGATCACTAAAGAAGTGATAAAAGCGGTAATTCGGCAAGGACTCTTGATTTACCGGATAATTGACGGGTTCTACGGGTGAAATCGGCTATACGCTCATGTAGGGCTTAAGCGCCTCGAGTCGATACTCGATTTCCGCAATCTGCTGCTCAGAGAAACTGTATTCTCCGCGGCGAGAGTTCGTTGTCTTGAATACACCGCGCTTGCGCAGCACATACAGCCTCACCCCTGGAATCAAAGTATCGAGATTCTGAATCAACAATAGCTTGCTGTAGCATTCGCGGAGCTCAATATGACGGCCTTCGAGATGCAGCTGCCACAGGCGCGCATAGACATCACCGTACATGGTGCCGCCGGTCATCACCCCATCGGTGCCGATGCGCATCTCATAGAGCCACCCTCTTCCTAAAGTTGCACCGAAAATACTGCGAATCGGATCTGGCTGGAATTCTTGCAACGCCAGCATGCGAGCATGCACATCTCCATATTCTTCCTTTATATAACCACACTGTGGAAAGTCACGGGCAAGTTGAACGAGAAAGTCGATTGGTAGCTCAATCTCCGGCCCCCCACTGGTCTGCACGAATATGGGCCTGGAGGTGATTTCGCAAAGCGCCGCATAGTAGGCACGAATCTGCGCAAGCGAATCGGCCGAGGTCGGCGGAATAGCGATCATGCCATCGGGCTCGAGTGATTCAGCCACGCGCGCATACTCCAACATGCCTGCAGTGTCATCGGCTTGTACGCCAAGGGTTAGGGACATACCTCGACCACGATTGGCCTCGGCAAGCACCTCAAATCCGCGAATTCGTTCTGCCTTTGTTAGATAGCGTTGTTCGCTAGAGTTTTGTGGCCAGACAATTCCCTGAACGCCGCACTGAGCGCAAAAGGCGACTTCTTTGGCTAGATCCTCATAGTCCACATCGCCGGATTCAGTATAGGGCGTGCTGAGGATCATCAGCGCACCGTGCATTTTCTTGGAAGCGCTAGCAGCTAATAGGCTACCAAAAGGCAGAGAACTGGAGGCGGCCATGCCTGCAAGAAGTGTACGCCGAGTTAGAAGTGAATCAATTGACATAAACTAAACTCCTGGTGGGCAGCTTACGGACTCTATGATTCGGCCGAATCTGTTCCACTGTTATTGTTGGCTGTATTGTTATGCTTTCTAGCATAAGACGCCGCGCGCATCCACAGCTGGGAGAATTGTTTCCTTATGTGCACAGTAATTGGTTAGAATCGATACATCGATCGAATTTACTACCCAAAGAGGTAATTCCCATGAGCTGGCCAATTACAATAACAACGCCTTCGCAGTCTTTACGCACACTTAGCCTAGTGACTCTTGCTGCTCTATTGCTTAGCTGCAGCCCAGAGCCCGAGCCCACCGTCCCTGAAATGCCCGATCCTATGGCCGCTGTGGAGCCGCTGGCAGAACAGGCCAATCCATCTGGCGAGGGCGAATGGGGGTCCTTCGCCGCCGATAATGGTCAGTCGAAATATACCAGCCTAGATCAAATCGATGCCAGCAATGTATCAGAGCTTGAAATCGTCTGGAGAAGGCCCGCACTTGATGCCTACTACTCCACCCTGAATCCAGCGCAGCGCTATACCTCCACCTGGACATCTGCACCGATAGTGAAGAATGGCATCGCCTACGTGCCGAACGGTGTAGGCCTAGTCGAGGCATTTAATCCTGGCACTGGCGAAACGATTTGGGTTCAAGAGCCCTATGGCGGGGTGGATGGACTGCCTGGCGCAAATACCAGAGGCGTCGCCTACTGGAGCGAAGGCAGCGACCGCCGTATTCTGGTGCAACGCGGTGTCTATCTATACGCCCTAAATGCTGACACTGGAGAGCCGGTAGAGGGCTTCGGTGTCGATGGCCGCGCCAATCTACAGCTGATGCCAGAGGGTTCCGAGCGATTCCGCTGGGGTGGCGTGCCGACTGTGGTGCGCGACATAGTCCTCATCGGTCAATCCATGTCGGACACATTCTCTAACAAAGAAGCCTTCCGCGGCGATGTGCATGCCTTCGACGTACGCACCGGCGAATTGCGCTGGACTTACAACACCATTCCACAGGAAGGACAGTTCGGCACGGCTAGTTGGCAGGACCGTTCCTGGTCCTACACCGGCCACTCTCCCGTCTGGGCTCTGTTCAGTGCAGATGCAGAGCTAGGCCTCGTGTATATGCCTATATCCTCATCAACCAATGACATGTATGGCGGCCATCGCATCGGCGACAATCTATTTAGCCAGTCTCTAGTGGCAGTTGATGTAGAGACCGGCGACCGGGTTTGGCACTACCAAACGGTTCATCATGGCCTTTGGGACTACGACCCGCCCGCCGCACCTATCTTGATGGATATCACCGTAGACGGCGAACCAGTAAAGGCGGTCACACAGCTCACCAAACAGGCCTTCGCGTTCGTTTTCAATCGCGAAACAGGCGAGCCTATCTGGGAAATAGAAGAGCGAGAAGTACCACAGTCCGATGTGCCCGGCGAAGTCACCTCGCTCACACAACCCTTCCCGACTCGACCTGCTCCTTTCGATCGTCAGGGGGCGACCGTTGATAACCTGATCGATTTTACGCCGGAGCTACACGCAGAAGCGCTAGAGATTTTTAACAACTATGTAACCGGTCCTCTTTTCACACCACCCTCTATCGCCAGCGATGGGCCAAATGGCACCATGGGAACGATTCAGCTGCCTGGCTCGCAAGGTGGGGCAGACGTTCAGGGCGCCGCCTTTGATCCAGAGACGGGATACTTGTACATCCCGTCAATTACATCACCCTTTGTTGCCGACATTGTACCTGGCGACCCGGAAGTTACGAATCTCAGCTATGTGAAAGGCTCGAGACGCTGGATAGCGGGGCCTCGTGGACTACCTCTATTTAAACCTCCCTATGGGCGCATTACGGCTATCGATATGAATACTGGCGAGCATGTGTGGATGGTGCCGAATGGAAATGGGCCAACCGATCATCCTGATCTAGTGGATTTAGACTTAGGCCCTCTTGGGATGCCAGGGCGACCTACACCACTGCTTACCAAGACTTTGCTATTCCTCGGTGAAGGACTCACCAACCAGCGACCCGGTGGCCGAATCCCTGTTGATATGCCTGTCGAGATTGCTACAAACAGCGGCGGGCCGATATTCAGAGCCTACAACAAAGAGTCAGGTGACATTGTTTGGGAAATCGAATTGGAGGCAGGAACATCCGGCCCTCCTATTAGCTACTTACATGATGGTGAGCAGTACATACTCGTGGCGATCGGTGACCGAGAGTACAGCCCGGAACTCGTCGCCTTTAAACTGCCATAAAAAAATTGGCGCGTATTACGCGCCAATTTTTTTAGTTTTTCTCTGTAGTCTTTCCTGCGGTGCGCAGGCTATGAATGTGTTCTAGCTTATTTTGTACACTCATAGACAAATGCTGGCGGCATATTTCGGAACGTGAAATCTAGTTTCACGCTTTTGAAGATTGGCTTCAATTCTGCGTAATTACTCAAACTGTATTGGAATTGTAAGAAGCAGCCACCTGCGCGTAAATTCGATCGCACTGATTCGAGGATTTTTTTAACGACTTCATTATCGATCAAAGCCAAAGGCAGGCTGGAAACGATGTGATCTACTTCCTCTACATCAAGATCATCGAGTATGCTTCGAATAGACGAGGCGCAAGCATTAACCACACGCAAACGAGGATCTTGCAGCGCTTCTAACTGGTCAATGAAGTCACCGTTCACCTCGAAGCAAATCAAAATGCAGTCTGGGTGCATTCGTTTCAGAATCGAGCGTGTAACACAGCCAGTGCCAGGACCTAACTCGATAAGGCAACGCGCCGATGTAAAATCTATAGGAGCAAGCAACGTTTTAATCAAAACTTTAGAACTGGGCGTAATTGTGCCAGAAGTCTTAAAACTTTTGATTAGATTTAGCGAATCACTCAATTTCAATCTTGCATTCATATTCTAAGCCACTCGCCAATTTCAGCTCCGAGAAAAACGTACACAACTACAAAAGGCAGTTCGCCCAGTAATAATGCTGTAAGCATTTTCCTCAGCGACATCTTAGCCACCCCCGCAACATAACAAACTGCATCAGTGGGTACTAAAGGAAAGAAAGCCCAGCCAGCTACAAACCAAAACGCGTTTTTATGCTGCATTTTGGACTTCAAATTAGCGATTTTCTCGGGGTATTTCTTCTCTAGCAATCTATCGTAGCCGCCAAAAGAAGGGAAACTGTATACTAGGAATGCCCCAACCACAACTCCAGCGAGAGATATGGCAAACACCAATAAAGGCCATTGTGGGAAGGAAATAGCCCCAGCCAAAACAAATGGCGTACACGGCATCAACAGCAGCGAACGAGTTAGCGACATCAAAACATAGATAATGAGTGCTATTGAGCCCATCTGACCAAGCAAGTGCGATATGGATTCGCGAGCCAGCCATTCCGGGTGGATAACTATTATTCCTAGAATCACAGCCACAACGACAAGCCAGACGGTATTGATGTGCTTGATCATAGGATTCCAAAAAGGCTCGTCGAAGCTGGGCTGCGGCTTTACTGCGAAATGAGGAGTTTAAGACTGAGAAGACAATGGCGCAAGTTTTCCTCGAGCCAGGAATTACTGCGCCAGCTTTGCTGCTAGCACCTCGTCGAAACTTCTACCAGAATCGATAAGTTTTTGCACTCTATCACGCAGCGTTATGAGAACTGTGAGCACCTCTAACATACCTTCTCTGTCGGTAAAGCCAACCCCGTGCCCAGAGATAACTTTCGTATCCGGACCTGTCCTACCGATGGCAATGCCCATCGCCTCGGTCATGCCAAGAAAGCTTCCACCATTGCATTTGTCGATGATAGGGTAAATATTGGTGTGCAAAAATCAGCCAAATGCAAGACTTATGACTCCATGAAGTAGACGAAGCTATCTCCATCTGTGTGAGCAGGCGGAGCAAGAAAGACATAGACTTGTTCGCTATTTAGATGAAAGCTGATTGCCTCACTGTACGTGAGTATTGGTCGAGCCTGCTCTGGAGGCTGCGGAAAAGTAATTCCACCACGGCGAGGTATTATCAATCCCTTGAGCATACGCAGGCGTACACTGTCATGCGCGAGAATGAGCACCCCATCTTCACCGCTGAACGCGCCGCTATTGCCACCGGCATCGGGTGACTGCAGCATGTGTACCTTGCCAGCAACATGCTAGGTCGTAAAATAGGGGTCGGTGCTGGATTGAGCACCGCGAGCGACATGGTTCCACGCCCTGCTTTTCTGCGCTACTATAACCGAATGCTCCAGCACCGATTCATTGATTCCGCTATACGAAACCCCGAGAAGATTGCCTTCATCGATCGCAGCCTCGGCCGCAATGTTAGCTACTCTCAGGCATTACTCGCCTCGCTCATACTGGCTCGCCGATTTAGGAAAATGGAGAGGGGCCGCATTGGGATTATGCTTCCGACCTCTTCCGCTGGAGGGATCGCTATAATTGCAGCGCTCATGGCTGACCGCACTCCGGTAATGATCAACTACTCGACCGGCGCCGAGAAGAATTGCCTGTATGCTCAAGAGCAGTGTGACTTCCAAGTCATTGTTACCGCCAAGGCCCTGTTAGAAAAAGCTGGCTGCAAACAACTGCCGAACATGGTGTTCATCGAAGACATGCTCGGCGCACTCGGAAAATCCGAAAAACTGCTCGCGTTTATTAAGTCCAAACTCCCTCTGTCTCTGCTGAAGCGTGCCGCTGGCAGATCAAACCTCGATTCACCCGCTGTGATTCTGTTTACCAGTGGCAGCGAGAAGGAGCCGAAGGTTGTACAGTTAACACAGCACAATATTCTCTCTAATATCGATTCCTTCTCCCAGATGATGGATATCTATGAGATGGATAATCTGCTAGCGGTTCTGCCCTATTTCCATGTCTTCGGTCTAACAATCAATCTTTGGACGCCGCTGTGTCTCGGCATGACCTCCATCACTTATGCCAACCCTCTGGAATTTAAAACCATTGCGAAGATTATCCTCGAAGACAAACCAGAACTCTTGGTGGGAACGCCGCTGTTTCTCGAGGGCTATATCAAACAATCGAATCCCGGCGATTTCGCCAGCATCAAGCTGACGGTTTCAGGTGCAGATAGATGCCCAGAACATTTAAGAGCGCTGTATAAAGAGAAGCATGATATCGAAATCATCGAAGGCTATGGCACAACGGAAACCTCACCGGTTATCTCCGTCAATCCACGTGGGGCCAACAAGCCCGGCAGCATTGGCAAACCAATTCCCGGAGCACAGATAAGAATTCAGAACCTGGACACAGGCACAGATAGCCTCATCGGCGAGATCGGCAAGATCCTCGTCAAGGGCGACGGAGTGATGCAGGGCTACCTGAATAACATGGAAGAATCTTCCTTAAGACTCAAGTCGGGCTGGTATGACACCGGAGATTTAGGCTATCTCGATGAAGATGGCTATCTGTGGCACAAGGGCAGGCTAAAACGCTTCGTGAAAATTGGCGGAGAGATGGTGTCGCTCGTCATGGTCGAGGAGACCATGGACGATTTAACGCCACTAGAAGTCGAGTGCTGCGCCGTGGAGCTACCCGACGCCAAACGTGGTTCGAAGATAGTCGGAGTCACCAGTTCTAAAATAGATAAACAGGATCTCAATAAGCGTCTTGCGAAGACGTTACCCAACCTAGCTTTGCCTAAGAAGTACGTACACGTGCCTGAGTTTCCAAGAATGGGCAGCGGTAAGACCGACTTTCGTACTCTTACAGAGATCGTGCGCCAACTGGATGAACAAGATTAGACCATGACATCCATCAGGCGATTGAAAAAAAGCAGCCAACATCAGGGTGATATTGTCTGCTTTTTTTTCATCTATTGTGAGCTGCTCTAAAGCAGCTTAGCCAATCAACTGCCTTACAATAGATGCTAGACCCGCTAGAATCAGCAATACCATCGGTACCCAGCCGACCATGAACCCTAAGCCGCGTTTCGAAGGGTCGTTCACATAGGACATAAAGTACATAATCCGACCCACGAGAAAGAACGCGCCTAAGCCTGCCGCGTAAGTTGGGTCACCGAAGTATGCGAAGACTAGGATCGCCGGGATGAAAATGATCAATTGTTCCAGCGTGTTCATATGTACGCGATAGTAGCGGTCAAATACATCATGACCGGTTATCGCTGGCGCCTTAATGTCGAATTTTCCTCTTGCCATACCGACCTTCAGGCTAAAGAACATATACTCCACTAAAGCCAATAAGATTACTAATGCTACTAATTCCATAATTTTCCCCAAAGCTGCTTTTGCAGCGTTCTATTTTTACAATAATTAACTGCTTTCAATTTTAACGTTGATCATGCGATCCAGATATTGGATCGAGTCGGTGCCGACGATTGGTTCGAATTTGATATCCGGATGCAACTCTCTCATCATCAAATTTAGGAGGCCGTGCGCCGAATTGATCAATGTATCCAAAATAATCTTGTCTGTATCGCAACCTTTAGCCAATGCTACGAGGCGGTCAAAACCAACCAGAAAATTGTCCGTGTGGCGCCTACGAATTCCAGTACCATAGAAGAGGTCGACGAAGTCAACCTCAGACGCCTCCGACATTAGGCTAGGCATCGTTAGGAACATCCGGGAAAATATTTCAGAATCTCCGCCCGCAAACTGTTTCCAGATCTCCGCGAGTTCTTTCCCTGTGTAGCTGTTATTACCGGCCGGTCCCTGCGAAGAGAGAAACAACAAGCCCACTATCGAACCCAGTTGCTTGTGTGTACTTTCTGCGATCTTAAAAAAAGTCTCTTGTCGCGCATTCATCTCCGTTGCGGCGATGGCGTGGGCCTGCTTCTCGGAGTGCAGGTTATTGCGCTGCAGTTCTTTATTATTCTCGGCTAACACCGATTGCTGAATGAACAAGCCGACTACCAGCCAGAGAAAGGCGAGAAACGCGAACGCTCCCTCAAGAAAGGTGCCCATCTCTTCTATAGGCAGGTCAAGAAAGGAGCCCCAGCCGACGTTTCGCGCTATATAGATGATAAGAAAGCAGAACCAGAAGAAGGTAAGGCCAAGAGCAAACCAAATGCGCCAGTCTTTAGGTATATAGGAATTCATGGCGAGCTAGAATAAAGCGCTAACTAGGATCGGTCAACACTTCCTCGGAACATTTCAATTGGCCGAAAGACCGACCTAAGGGGCGCTGCTGCTAACGAAGATATCTATAAGGTTATCCCTTATCAAAGCAGCCTCCTCCCAAAGCACGAAATGCCCTTGGCCTTCGCGGTTGAGAAACCGAACTTCAGAATTTACAAGCATCCGCTGCATAAACACAGCGTTGTCAGGATGCACCAATTTATCCTTGCTCCCCTGCACAATTAAGACTGGCATGATGAGGTCCTGCCAACGAGGAACCATAGCTTCCAACTGAGGGTACAGCCGCATGATCTCGGCATTTGCTCCCTTTAGACTGGCACCCAAAACGAAGCGCGGCAGGGCAACGGCGAGTCGATTGTACCAACGTGGAGCACTCAGCTTCGGGTCGCCAGTTGTCGCGACGAAAACCAGACCGGCGATTAACTCGGAATAATTCATCGCGGTGCGCGCTATTACCGGCCCACCATAGGAATGCCCCATCAGCAGTGCCCCTTTCCCGGAACGATCCATATCCAACAGAGGACGCAACGCTGCTGCCTGTTCATCTAGAGAAGGCACCTTCGTGTCATCATTGCTTCTCCACCCAGGCCGGGTGACGGAGACCATATGAAATTTCTCCTGCATGATCGGGTCATTCAGATAACTCCTGAATGCTGTGTAAGAGCCTGGTGTCCCATGAACGAATATGATTAGCTGCTTTGGCAGGAGCGACGCTGAGGGAGTGTAGATCTCAACATAGTCGATCGAGCCCAAGGTCTTTACTAACACACTAGCTGACGTGTTAGGCGTATTGTTTTGTTGGGCGAGAAGCGACAGCGGCTTAGAGAGAGTAAGAATTAAGCCCAGTGCTAGCCAGAACCAAATAAAATGGCGAGTGTTTGACAGATAATTCGACAACTGTAGAACCCTCCTACCGCGCAGATATGAATACAAGGCGCCATTGCAGCAGAAAGCTCACGGATGATCAACAAGCGACAATATCGGACTATCGTGCCGTTTTGGCATGAAATTCGATAGACATGGCGTATAATCACATCTCGATCAAATGGCGTGTCGGAAACTGCCTTGTCAGTCGCAGCGCTCACCAGCCATAGCTCTAGATGCCGGAATAGGATCATGACCAAGAAACAAGCAAAATTCGATTTTGAGGTAGCTCTCGAGGAGCTGGAGGCGTTGGTGTCCTCCATGGAAGACGGCGAGCTTAGTCTTGAGGAATCCTTACAAGCATTTGAGAAGGGCATTAAGCTGACCCGCGAGTGTCAGACCGCGCTAAAGAACGCTGAGCAGAAAGTGCAAGTATTGCTAAATGAGAACGGCGATACCGAGGAATTAAATCTCGACGAAGTCGAAGAATAAGCTAAGCCAATGAGCACATCGAATACCCTTCAGTTGAATGAGTTCCGGCAGCAATGCCAGCAGCGCGTCGACCAGCGTCTTGGCGCGGCTCTAGACGCAGAGATCGTCAGCGCCACACTTCTTGAGGCGATGCGCTATGCCTGTCTGGGAAAAGGCAAACGCATTCGCCCCGTTCTGGCATACGCCAGTGTGCTCGCCGTGGGCGGCGAACTAACCGCTGCAGACAATGCCGCTGCCGCCATCGAGCTCATTCATAGCTATTCTCTAGTACACGATGATCTTCCCGCGATGGATGATGATGACCTGCGCCGGGGTAAGCCGACGGTACACAAAGCATTCAACGAGGCTACAGCGATACTGGTTGGCGATGCGCTGCAGTCCCTAGCCTTTCAAATTTTGAGCACCGAGACTGATGTGCTAGGCGCAAACAACCGTCTTGCCATGGTCCAGCTACTAAGTCAGGCCGCAGGCGCCACAGGAATGGTCGGCGGCCAGAGCCTGGATTTCGAAGCTGTCGGGGTAAAACTCAGCATCCAACAGCTAGAGCAGATGCATAGCCTGAAGACCGGCGCCTTAATTCGCTGTGCCGTTTTACTTGGCGGCATGAGCTGTGGATCGAGCAGCGACTCACAGATGAGCGCTTTGGCGAGCTATGCAGACAATATAGGGCTGGCATTCCAAGTGCAGGACGATATTCTGGATGTAGTCGGAGGCACCTCGCAACTGGGCAAACCACAGGGCTCAGACAGCGACAAAAACAAACCCACCTATGTCTCTCTTTTGGGCCCAGATAAAGCAAAGGCTCTAGCTAACTCCCTAGCAGACAAGGCTATCTCCGCTTTACAGGGTTTTCCGACTAGCGCAGACACGCTGCGAGAACTAGCCGCCTTTGTGGTGAGTAGATTGCACTGATCAGGGTATAATTGACGATCCGGTAGCAGTCCTTTAACTTAGCCGGTTTTCACTCACTCTAGGCTATTAGCTGCAGACATTGCAGACCTTAAACTATCCAGAGGGTATCTGGAGTTGAACTACAACTATGTTAAATGAAATACCACAGTCTCGGCCCGACACGCCATTACTGGACAAAGTAGACAATCCTGACGACCTAAAACTGCTGGAGCGAGATCAACTGGCTCAGTTGGCGGAAGAGCTGCGCGCGTTTCTCCTTTATTCGGTAGGTAAGACCGGCGGACATTTCGGTGCGGGACTCGGCGTTGTCGAGCTCACCATTGCGCTTCACTATGTATTCGATACGCCAAACGACAAGCTAGTCTGGGATGTCGGTCACCAAGCTTATCCACACAAGATTCTTACCGGTCGGCGAGAGCAGATGCTAACCATGCGTCAGGCGGGCGGCCTTGCCGCATTCCCTAATCGCAGCGAGAGTGAATATGACACCTTCGGTGTCGGTCACTCCAGCACGTCCATTAGCGCCGCGCTAGGCATGATGGTCGCAGCGACAGTGCAAGCCAAAGAGCGGCACAATATTGCCATTATAGGTGACGGCGCGATGACGGCGGGCATGGCTTTCGAAGCACTGAATCACGCCGGCCACCTCGATGACAATATTCTTGTTATTCTTAACGATAATAATATGTCCATCTCCAACAATGTTGGCGGACTCTCCAGCTATTTCGCCCGCATGTGGGCAAGCAAGCCCTATAACTTCATTCGCACCGGCAGCAAGCGCGTACTCTCCAAAATTCCTCCTGCGCTGAAGGCAGCGCACCGCGCAGAAGAATATATGAAAGGTATGGTGTCACCCGGCACCTTATTCGAAGAAATTGGATTCAATTACATCGGTCTAATAGACGGGCACGACACCAATGGGCTTGTCGATATACTCAGCAACATAAAAACCCTACGTGGCCCACAACTGCTGCATATCGTTACACAAAAGGGCAAGGGCTACATTGAGTCCGAGAATGATCCCTTCGGCATGCACGCACTTAGCAAGATAGACCCTGGCCCAGCTTCACAAATTCAACCAGAAGAGGCGGCCAAAGAAGAAAACGAAGAGCAGCCTCCCAAAGCCGCACCCTCGCTGAGCTACTCCGATGTCTTTGGTAATTGGTTGTGCGAAGTTGCGCAATATGATGAACTCACGGTGGGCATAACACCTGCCATGGGAGAAGGTTCAGGCATGCGAAAGTTTGCCGCCAATTTTCCAGATCGCTTTCACGATGTAGCCATCGCCGAACAACACGCCGTAACGTTTGCCGCAGGCATGGCCAGCGATGGTCTTAAGCCAATTATTGCTATCTATTCGACCTTCTTGCAGCGCGGCTACGATCAGTTAATACATGATGTTGCTTTACAGAATTTGAATGTGATGTTTGCCATCGATCGCGCCGGCCTCGTCGGTGAAGACGGGCCCACCCACGCTGGCAGCTTTGATTTGAGTTATCTGCGTTGCATTCCGAATATGCTAGTGATGACGCCAAGCAATGAAGATGAAACTCATAAATTGTTATCTACCGGCTATCATTTCGATGGACCATCGGCTATCCGCTACCCGCGCGGCAAAGGGCCGGGTCAGGAAATACAAACGGGGCTGAGTCCGGTTGAGATTGGCAAGGCCAAGGTTCGCAGGCAAGGTAGCAATGTCGTAATCCTCGCCTTTGGCAGCATGGTCAATCCCACATTAGAAGCTGCTGAAAAATTGGATTCGACAGTAGTGGACATGCGCTTTGTCAAGCCACTGGATAAAGAGATCATTGGAGACATGGCTACCAAGCATCAATTGCTGGTAACCATCGAAGAGAACTCTGTAATGGGCGGGGCGGGCTCTGCCGTAAACGAATTCCTGCTCGCCTCTAACTACCAAATACCCGTCCTGAACCTAGGACTGCCGGATGCATTCTTAGAGCATGGCAAGGTGCCGCAGATGTTAGCCGACGTAGGCCTCGATGCCGCAAGCATCTGCGCGGCTATCAAGCAGAAATTGAAAGTCTGTAAAATTCAATCTGAAGCTGTCTAAGACAGCGCTTCAATCACCACCCTCGATCAGTTATCCATCTAACCAGCAGCGGAGTACAGCGTGTCCACGAGCGAAGAGAGAGCACTACGCCACAAGAAGGCAATGCAACGTAAGAAAGAACACATAGACGGTCGCATTGCGGCGGCCACAATCGATAAAGGCCTGCTAGTGGTCCTCACTGGTAACGGCAAGGGCAAGAGCACTTCTGCCTTTGGTATGCTCGCACGCAGTGTTGGTCACGGACTGCGCTGCGGCGTAATTCAATTTATAAAGGGCCAGTGGGAATGCGGAGAGCAGATGCTGTTCGCCGACAATCCGTTAGTTGAATTCCATGTAATGAATACCGGTTTTACTTGGGAGACTCAGGACCGCGATTCGGACATCGCCGCCGCCGAACAGACTTGGGCACACGGCGCAGAGATGATGATGAACCCAGAGATTAATGTCGTAATTCTGGATGAGCTTACCTACATGCTTACCTATGGCTATCTCGATAAGGAGATGGTGCTGTCCGCTCTGGAGAATAGGCCCGAAGGCCAGCACGTTATTGTAACCGGACGCAGCGCCGCTAAGGAGCTCATAGAACTGGCGGACACCGTTACCGAGCTGGGTGAAAACAAACACGCGTTCTACGACGGCGTAAAAGTTCAGAAGGGCATCGACTACTGATGAGAAGCCATCTGATAATATCAACACAATGCCGACGTTATAATGCGTTAGGAATATTTGGCATGTCGTTTTTATTTAAGGGCACATCTAACAACCTTTCTACCCGGCTGACAAAAAATATTGCTCGGATGTTGATCTTTGTAACTCGTATCACTAGGGGGACGGCTCCAAGAATTTTTTCAATAAGCTTACGCGAAGCACTTCCGCAACTGTTGATGCTGACTACTCTTGTGGTTAGTCAGGCTGGGTTCTCTATCGAGGTGCGCGACGACGAAGGGTCGCTAGTGCAACTTGATGAGAACGCACAGCGAATTATTAGCCTCGCCCCTTCGCTCACTGAATTACTGTATGCCGCCGGTGCAGGAAATAAGCTTGTCGGCGTCGTGGAATACAGCGACTATCCGATCGCCGCGAAAGCGCTGCCCATTATCGGCCGTTACGACATGCTTGATATGGAGAAAATTCTACAGCTGCAGCCCGACCTGGTCGTCGCCTGGCAGTCAGGTAATCCGCGAGCCTCTGTCAATCGACTCCGTGAGTTGGGTCTTACAGTCTACATCGCCGAGCCTAAGCGGCTAGATTCGATCCCCAGCCATATTCGAAGATTGGCAACATTAGCAGGCACCGAAGAACTCGCGGCAAAAGTAATCGAAGATTTCGACACTCAACTGGCGACTCTTTCGGAAAACTATCGAACTAAGACCCCTGTTAGAACCTTCTACCAAGTATGGGACAGGCCGCTAATTAGTGCCGGCGGCAACGAACTGATCAATGACATTATTGAGTTGTGTGGCGGCGTTAATGTATTTTTCGACATCGAACTGGTAGCACCGAAGGTAAGCCTTGAGGCAGTTTTGACTAGAAACCCAGAGGCGATCGTAGCAAGCGGCATGGATATCGAACGCCCGGAATGGTTAGACGAATGGCTCAAGTGGAAGCAGCTCAGCGCGGTTAGCAGTAACTCGCTATTCTTTGTGCCCCCCGAACTACTGCAGCGACACACCCCACGAGCACTGCTAGGCGCGGCCCTTATGTGTGAGCAGATTGATGAGACTAGAACAAAGCTGCGAGGGAACTAACCGCCTTCATACTCGGCTGCGTTGTGAAACAACAGGCTAGCGCTTACTTGATTACCACCATCCCCTTCTATTGCTGACTTATTTCCAACAACAGACAAAGCAATCCGACTAAAGGATGCAAAAGGTATAAGCAATGGATAACTGCGATTGAGCGGCATGCCCAATACGGTAGGCAGGACAACACGCAGCACACCGCCGTGCGTTACGACTAATACATGACTGCCATCAGGGAAATCGGCCAGCTCATTCCAAGCTTCAAGCACTCTGTCCTTGAAAGAAAGAAACGCTTCACCATTCGGTGGATGCAACTTGGACATATCCCTTCGAAACTCTTTGAACTGCGGCCCAGCCTCTTCTCGCCAATCGCTAAGCAGCATGCCATCCCAATCGCCATAATCTATTTCCTGCCACTGCTGGGCTACCCGTAATTCGAGCGCAGTCACGCCAGCAAGATGCTCGGCGAAAACTCGGCAGCGTTGTAACGGCGAAGAAATCAGGTGTGTCCAGCTCGGCGTCGAAGGGGACAGCTTTCGCTGCGCGGTCAGTGCAGCAGCTTTC
>Ga0209223_10002648_pt1 | contig 17670 bp, 12 predicted proteins | sample COG_06_FD_184750 | JGI IMG/M metagenome (GOLD analysis project Ga0209223, IMG submission 184750) | Pelagic Microbial community sample from North Sea - COGITO 998_met_06 (SPAdes) (version 2) | ecosystem: Environmental > Aquatic > Marine > Neritic zone/Coastal water | place: Helgoland, sampling...
TCTTTATCAAACGGATCCCAAAATGATTTTGGGTCTGCTGAATGAATTAAAACTGGAATTCCTAATTCTCCACATTTTTTCCAAATAGGATCTAATCTAATATCATCTACTGCAATTCTATTGCCTTTGTAGTCTAAATTACTCAATCCTAATCCTTTATATACCTTTAAACCTCTAGCTCCATTTTTAACATCCAATTCTAATTGTTTTACAGTTTCTTCAATCCAACCTAGCTTACCAACGTTTTTATTGAAGCTAATATTTGTAAAAACAACAAATCGATTTGGATAATTGTCTTTGATGTTCTTTACCGACTTAATCAAATTGTCTCCAGTTCTACCACTTAAATTTACCATAATACTCATATTCAATGTATCCATAGCAGCAATTACTGAAGTCAAATCTTGGGTGGGCATTCGATACTGATGCCCATGAATATCTATAAAAGGAAATTTAGCTTTTTTAATAATTTTCCCTGGAACTACTAATGTTGATTTTGGATTATACTCTTCAAAATTCATGTTCTGAGCAGAGATAAGAAATGAAAAACCGAACAAGAAAGTATAAAGAATAATGTATTTAAGTTTCATTAAAATGTTTTTAAGTCGCATAAAGTTATGCATAAGAAGAATATCTTTATATATTAATCTAATTTAAATTATTCTTTATTAAGTAATTCATATCCTTGCTTTATTCCTTTTTCGATGGCTGGGACACCTCTCTTCATCCATAAAGGTTTTGCTGCTCCTTTTAAATAATAATCAAAGAACTGAGCCATTCGGATATTAAAATCTTTTCTGTGTTGTATTTTTATTGGCCAATGAGGTTCAGTATTATAATTTAAGAACCATGATGTTTTTCCAAGTCGCCTCAATGCTGTAAAAAACTCAATCCCTTGATACCATGGTACGTGACCGTCTGCATCGTTGTGCATAATTAATAAAGGAGTATTGATTTTATCAATATTGAAAATTGGAGAATTCTCTATATAACGCATAGGATATTCCCAAGGAGTACCTCCTATCCTACTTTGTGTATGTTCATATTGGTGTTGTCTGCTTAATCCAGTCCACCAACGAATTCCTCCGTAAGCACTAATCATGTTCACTACTGGCGCTCCAGATTCTACAGCAGCAAAAATATCAGTCTTTGTTACTATGTGAGCAATTTGATATCCTCCCCAGCTATGTCCTTGAGCTCCAATTCGATCTTTGTCTATATATCCTTTTTCAATTATTGTTGTAACACCAGCAACAACACTATTATAGGCACTTTCTCCTGGGTAACCCGTTCTGTATACTACATCAGGATTAAAAATTACATACCCTCTACTCGTATAAAAACTATAATTAATACTAGATCTTCCTGGTGAAGGAGCTCTATGATTATGGAGGCGATTAGAACTACGCTCGTAGAAATTTACCAACATTGGATATTTCTTAGTAGGATCAAAATTCTCTGGTTTTATAAGCAACCCAGAAAGTGCTTTCCCTTCGAGTGAAGTAAATTTAACCAATTCTATTGTTCCCCAATTATAATCTTTCTGTTGTGGGTTTGCATCACTAATAAGGGTTTGTTTTTTAAAGCTTAAATCAGACACTCGAATATTAGGAAACTCAATAAACGATTGACGAGTAAACATTACTTCCTTACTATCTTTAGCCTTAATAGGTTCAGAATAAGAATAAGGCCCATCTAACAATTGTTTTCCTTTATTTTTCTTCAAATCGTACTCATAATATCCAGAATTTTTTGTTTCTTCATTGAAAGTTGATAATAACCATTTTTTAGAAATATCTAAAAAACGTTCTTCATTATCCATTTTCACATAACGATATACTATTTTTGATTCTCTTCCTCGAGTTAAACGTGTATTCTGACCTGTTTTTGGATTGAAAGAAAATAGATCATATCGATCATACAATATAATAGCATCATCATTTTGCGTCCACCCTGCCATACCATAAGATTTAGGATGATTAGGAGTATCATTTAGTTCATTATAAAAAACAGCTCCATTGGTAAGATTCGTATTTTTGTTTGCTGCAATATCATGTGAATACCAAGTACTATCTACCGAATGATATCCATATGCATATTTTCCTTGTGGGCTTAACTGAGCACGTCCGGCAAATCGAGTAAATGCTCTCTTGCTTTGACCCGTTGAAGAATTCACAATATTATAGTCACTAGCTTTAATGGCTGTCCATTGACTCTCTAGCTGATAAGGTACTGGATTGGCAGCCAATACATTTGAAGCATTCCCCTCATTCCCTATTTGAGCATTTGGATACTCTTTTGTGCCCAGTTGTACTAACTTATTATTACTATTTAAATGTATTACAGTTGTATATGACTTTCGTTGATCCTTTCTTAATTGTAATTCTTGAACCGTATACAATCTAGGTGAATCATATGCCCAAACTTCTACACTTACAATTTCTTCTTTTAAGAGTGTAGTGTCTTTTACAATAGGAGGAGTAGCCAAACCAAAGTACATTTTACTATCATCTTTTGAGAAGCGAACTCTTCCATTAGAAGAAACTCGATATCCTTTTGGTGCACTAGCAGCATCAACAATTTTAATTGCTGTTCTAGACCTGGCTCCTTCCTTCCAAATATATAATTCATTAGGTCTTACCAAAGCTTTCGTTGTGTCTTGATCAACTACGAAACCAAGGTTAGAACCTTTATCATTTAAAGTAAGTTGATAATATTTTGATTTACTATTCGAAGAAAACACTTCTGAACTGCTTTTATTTTCAAGATTCAAAACAAAAACACCTCCTTTTTTATCGTTGTTTTCACCTGTAGTTATATAAGCCAAACGCTTTCCTTCTTTTGCAAAAGTATAGCTCGTTACAAACTTAAGAGTGTCTTCTTGTTGAGTGTTTAAGTTTCTAATAACCAAATGATAGCCATTTTTATTGCTTACTTTCTTATCTTTCTCTTTTGCTTTTTTATCACTTTTCTTTATTGATTGAGAGATGTCTTCCAAAAGATATGCAACGTAACCAGACCATTTTTCTGGTACTTTGTACGATTTAATATTTGGTATTTTTACTAAAGACTTTGATTTAATATTGAAAATAGCCAACGTGTCTTTAGGCATCTTACTCTTTTTTACTTTTCTACGTTTCATTTCAACAACACTATCTTTCCATGCTTTAATTGTAAAAAGGGCATATTTAGAATCGTAAGTAAAACTACCTCCTGCAACTCTTTCATATTCTAAAAGTGTTTTCGCTTTGGTCGTTTTTAATTTTAAGAATCTGTCTTTTTCTCCTCTTTCTAAAGAATACAGGATAAATTCTCCATTATTAGATATGGATTGACTTTTAATCGTATTCCAAATGTCAAAATCCGGATGATCTAATACTTTTTTTTGAGCTGTTGCTGAAAGTGTAGCAAAGCATACTACCGCTAGAAGAAACCTTTTCATGGAGTTTGATTTTAATGTTGATGTTAAATGTACGAATCTTCTTCTTATGTTAAAAAAATTAAAGCGAGATGAGTTGAACTTCTATCTAGATAGAAATCTTCCTTTTCCTTGCCTCTATTTTCCATGTATCAACTTTTTCGCCATGAACGATAACAGATACTTCATCATGAAGGTTAATAGATGGGCAAATGTGATAAGGGACTCCATAGAGTACGTCTCCTATTTGGATATTTTCCCAATCTTGCACCTTTAAGACACCATGCTCTTCACTTTGAGAAAGCAATTCATAATCTTTAAGGTTTAAGAATTTGACTCTTTTGTCAATCGAATTCTCAGGAGCTACCGATTTATGACCTAAATCAATAGTGACAATACCATCAGTTGGTTTGGAAATAACTCTCGTAACTAACAATGCAGCGTATTTAAAATCTTGTTCTGTTAGTTTTTCATCATAACCCCAGTCCCATAACAAACAAGTTCCTGGACTGCAAATTCTATCATCTTCTGTTAAATGAGAAGTAAAAGAAGGAGTCCCTCCAGAAATTAACTGAAGAGATGAATCGTGATTCTTTAATTTATTATACAGTCTAGCTACTTTCGAAAACTCATTTTCAATAGTATTTTTACGCTCTTTAAAGTTAGGGTTTCTATGATGACCGTCATACGCATGCAGTCCTTTAAAAGTAAGATGAGAGCTGTCCTTAATTTTTTCTATCAATTGATCTAGCTCATCACCTATCTGAATTCCTGAACGATTCATTCCACTATTAATATCAATAAAAATAGAAAAAATCGATTGCCTCTCCATTGCCTCTCTTTCCAATTTTTCAACTGAAATTAAATTGTCTACAATCGTTGAGAATTTAGTATTAGGAAAAGAAGTGACTAGAAGCCCTAAACGATAAATCTTTGGTCCCACCAGTTGGTGTGCAATTAAAACACTTTCTGCTCCTTCTCTTGCGGCTATTTCTGCTTCAGCAATAGTGGACGCTTTAAATCTTTTAATGCCTTTATCAATCATCAATGCAATTACTTTGGGCATTTTATTCGTTTTAATGTGAGGCATTAACTTAGAAGTATCATTGTCAACCCTCGACAGCATATTATCTATATTTGATAACAAGCGCTTTTTATATAAAACAATTGAAGGAGAATCTACATCTTTTATATTTTGTATAGTATACCAATCTGAAGTCATATAGTATTTAAATAAAATTTAAAATTATGAATTAAATTTCAACTATTTTCTGGAAAAAGAGTATTCTTTCTTTTAATTTATTAGTTTTAACTCCAAAAATTTTACAACCATGAAACGACTTATTTTTTTCTTTTTTTTAATTTCATTTACAATCCAAGCACAAGACGATCCAAAATGGATGAGGCACTCAGCTATTTCACCCGATGGGGCTCAGATCGTGTTTACTTATAAAGGCGATTTGTATAAAGTGGCTTCTTCTGGTGGAGATGCACAACAACTTACCTTTCACAGCGCCCATGATTATAAACCAGTTTGGAGTAAGGATGGATCTAAAATAGCTTTTGCTTCAAATCGTTATGGCAATTTTGATATTTATGTAATGGATGCAAAAGGAGGTGCTGCAGATCGATTGACTTTTCACTCGAACAATGAAGTTCCTTATACATTCTCATCAAATAATAGAGATGTTATTTTTGGAGCATTACGCCAAGATGATGTGAAGCACAGACAATATCCGCATGGATCACAATCTGAATTGTATAGTGTTCCCGTAAAAAGCGGTAAGGTAAGTCAAATTCTTACCGTGCCTGCTGAATACGTACAAGTATCAAAAAATGGTGGCATAATGGTCTATCAAGATAAAAAAGGTGGTGAAAACGAATGGAGAAAGCATCACACTTCATCCATTGCTAGAGACATATGGACTTACAGCACAAAAACCAAAGCACACAAAATGATTACTTCTTTTAAAGGAGAAGACAGACAACCTGTATTTAGTGCTGATGAAAAAAGTATCTACTATTTAAGTGAGAAGAGTGGAACATTTAATGTACATAAACGATCCTTAAATAATCCTAACCAAGACCAACAACTTACAAAGTTTAAATTACATCCTGTACGTTTTTTGAGTATGGGGAATGGAATACTTTCTTTTGGTTTTGATGGAGAGTTATATACAATGAAAGAAGGCCAAAAACCTTCAAAAGTAAAGGTTAGCATAAGAACACAAGACAAAGACAATAGTGATAAGTTTATTTCTATCAATGGTGGAATAAATGAAATGGCAGTTTCTCCTAATGGAAAAGAGATTGCTTTTATTGCTAGAGGTGAAGTATTTGTGACCTCTGTAGATAAATCGTTTACCAAAAGATTGACCAATACTCCAGAAAATGAGCGTTTTGTTACCTGGGGCCCAGAAGGGAAATCTGTAGTATACAGTAGCGAAAGGAATGGAAAATGGAGTATTTATAAAACAGAAAAAGTTAGAAAAGAAGAACCTTTCTTTTTTGCTGCTACTTTATTAAAAGAAGAAGTTGTAGTTGAAAACAAGCTAGATAACTACTTGCCTCAGTATTCTCCTGACGGTAAAAAACTTGCTTATGTAGAAGGGCGTAGAACAATAAAAGTTAAAGATGTAGCTAGTAAAAAAGAGGTTACTTTATTAACTCCCAAAGATCTATTTCATATGCGTGATGGAGATCAAAATTTCACTTGGAGTCCAGATAGTAAATGGTTATTGATCGATTGGGGAAAAACGTTGAGTAATGGTGAAGTATTATTGATGGCTGCTGATGGTTCAAAACGAGTAAACTTAAACGAAAGTGGATATTATGATTATAGTCCAAAATGGGTAAATGGAGGAAAGCAGATGATTTGGTTTAGCAATAGAAATGGACTGAAATCATATGCAACAAGCGGTCGATCTCAAAGCGATGTGTACAGTATGTTTTTTACGCAAGATGCTTGGGATGAATTTAATTTAAGTGATGAAGACTACAAATTACAGTTAGCCATTAAAGAAGAGGATAAAAAAGCAAAAGAGAAAGCTAAGAAAGACGCTAAAGATAAAAAGAAGGATCCTAAAAAAGGAAAAGATGATGCTAAGAAAGACAAAAAGAAAGAAGTTCCAGCGTTAAAGTTCGACTGGGAACTTATGAAAGACAGGACTAAGAGGTTAACCATCCACTCCTCTAGCCTAGGTGATGCTGTACTTTCTAAAAAAGGAGACAAATTGTATTATTTAGCAAGTTTTGAAGGAAGAGCGAATCTTTGGAGTACGAATCTTCGTACAAGAGAAACTAAAATGGTGATGAAATTGAATGCACGTTTTGGAAGTTTACAATGGGATAAAGACATGAAAAACTTGTATTTATTAAGTAGTGGTAGAATTTCTAAAATAAGCCCTGAAACAGGTAAACAAAAAGGCGTGAAAATTAATGGAGAAATGGAATTAGATGCGAATGCTGAAAGAATTGCCATGTTTAATCACGTTTGGATTCGTACCAAAGCTGTTTTTTATGAGCCTACTTTCCATGGAGTTGACTGGAATAAAATGAAAAAAGAGTATCAAAAATACTTGCCATCAATTGGAAACTCTTATGAATTCTCAGAAATGTTATCAGAAATGCTAGGAGAACTTAATGTTTCTCATGCAGGCGCTGGTTATAGAGGTAGTAATGTTAGCAATGCAGATGCTACAGCATCACTAGGTGTTTTTATGAATTACAATCACAAAGGTGATGGTATTTTAATTGATGAAATCATTACTGGAGGTCCTTTAGATAGAGCTAAGTTTAATGTGACAGCAGGAATGATTATTGAAAAAATAAATGGTTCAACAGTTGATAAAGATGTTGATGTTGCCAAATACTTAAACAGAAAAGCAGGCAAGTTTATGTTGTTGGATGTCCTAAATCCAAAAACAAAAAAGAAACAATCTATTACTGTAAAACCAATTTCTTTAGGTGCTGAAAATCGTTTGTTGTACAACAGATGGGTGAAGATAAATGAAAAAGAAGTTGAAAGGCTAAGTAATGGACAATTAGGATATGTTCATATTCCAGGAATGGGTGATGGACCTTATAGAAGTATTTACCAAGACATGATGGGTAAATATTTAGATCGTAAAGGAGTTATTGTTGATACACGTTTTAATGGCGGTGGTGATTTGGTGGCTGATTTGGCAATGTTCTTTACAGGAGTTCCTTTTATTAGCTACGCAACCGAAGCCAAAGTTGTCGGTGGCGAGCCTACTTCTCGTTGGACTAAACCAACCTTATCTATCTTTAATGAAAGTATGTATTCAGACGGACATTGTTATGCCCAAGGGTATACTGACCTTAAAATTGGAAAAACTGTTGGGATGCCAGTACCAGGAACTTGTAGTTTTGCAGGATGGGAAGGTTTAGCTAATGGTTCTTTTTGGGGTGTTGTGCCTGTAAGTGCTAAAAACATAGACGGAAAATGGATGGAAAACTTACAAACAGAACCTACCATTAAGGTAAAAAACATGCCTGGAGTTATAGACAATGGCCGAGATCAACAACTAGAACGTTCTATACAAGAAATGCTGAAGGATGTAAAATAGTTCTTCATTATTAAAAATATCTTAAAAGTTGATTGTGGATTAAGAAATTCTTAACCATCCACAATCAACTTTTCTATTACAGATAATTCAAAACCTTTGAGGAGATCTTTTATAATTTTCTTTTTCTCTTCATTGACAATTTTATAAGCAAATCAATTGATATTTGAAGGTTCTGTGATATTAAAAACAGAGAAGAATCAAGAGGTCAACATAACAAATACATTAACATTAGTGTTTCAAAAAGGGATTGAATTTTTGAAAGATGAATAAGCTTTCTTTATTTGATAAAGAACTACAATACTTAATACAAAAAAAGTAATGTTCAAATGACTTATGTCATGTATTATCAACTTATTCTATGCGAACTTGCAGGTATCAAATGACGATTTGATGCAGGGTAGCTGAAAACTGTTTTTTAGAGTAGGCACAAAATTATATATCATGAAAAGAGAAGATTTAAGATTAAGTAAAGATCAAACACAATTGTTAGATTTAGAAGGAAATGTAAAGTTCGTAGCTCAAACCGATAAAAAAGGCGAAGAGTACTTTATTGAGCCAGATAAGTTAACCAGAGACCGAGCTTGTGCAGAATGGGATACTATAGAGGTTTGTGTTGGATGGAATGATTTTGAAGTTTGTATCAGCTGGACAACAAAAAGAGTCTGTGTTGGATAGAGATTAATTCTTTTTTTTTAGAATGTAACTCTTTGATTATCCGCTTGTTTCATGAAGCAAGCGGATAATCTCATTAAAAGTCAACCATGTACTTGTATCTTGTTCTATTTCTGTTAAACTTCTTGGGACAGTATCAAATAGTCTCATTGAAAAGATAACCTCAATGTTAATTTTTCATTAAATAACTACATTGCATTTTTTTTTAATAGTATTACTATTATATTTGCAATCAAAGTAACCCTACTATGCAAAGATTATTGTCAACTATTAAGATTCAGGTCAATGAAAATTTGTACAACAAAGACCCAGAGACCTCAGATTTAGGAAAAAAAATTATAGAGCATAGCATCATATTAATTCATGAAATAGGTGTTGAAGCATTTACCTTTAAAAAGTTAGGAGCTGCTATTAAATCTAATGAGAGTTCCATTTACAGGTACTTTGAAAATAAACATAAGCTCTTACTCTATTTGACTTCGTGGTATTGGAGTTGGATTGAGTATCAGTTAGTTTTCAGCACATTGAATGTCACAGATTCCGTAAAAAAAATAGAAAAAGCAATAGAAATTTTAACGCAGCCGATAAGTAAAGATTCGACATATAAGCATATTAATGAAGTATTATTAAGTAAAATTGTTATTAATGAGTTTTCAAAATCTTACTTAACAAAAGAAGTAGATAAAGAAAATAAGGAAGGATATTTTTCTGTGTTTAAACGTTTAATAACCCGTTTGCAAGAAATCATTATAGAAATAGATTCTAAATACCCATATCCTTTAAGTTTGGCAAGTACAGTAATTGAAGGAGCTCTATATCAAAGTTTCCTAAAAGATCATTTCACATCAATTACAGATTGTAGCTCGTCAAAAGAAATTCAAGAGTTTTTAACTCATTTAGTTAACACAACATTAAAAAACAGCAAGAATGTCAGGTAAATTTCTAACAGCATGGCAACGTTTCACAGGTCTTTTAGAACTGGATAAAAGAGATGTTTTTCAAATATTTTACTATGCAATTTTTACAGGAATTGTGAGTCTTACTCTCCCTTTAGGCATACAAGCAATAGTCAACTTAATTCAAGGTGCTCAGATAAGTACTTCTTGGGTTTTATTAGTGGTTCTTGTAACTGCAGGTGTGGCATTTGTAGGGATTTTACAAGTAACTCAAATGCGCATCATAGAAAACATTCAGCAAAAAATATTTACACGATCATCTTTTGAATTTGCATATCGTTTTCCAAAAATGAAAATGAGTGAATTAAGAAATCAATACCCCCCAGAGCTGGCAAATCGTTTTTTTGATACGTTAACCATTCAAAAAGGCTTGTCAAAAATATTAATCGACTTTCCTGCTGCATTGTTACAGATTTTATTTGGATTAATTTTGCTTTCTTTTTATCATCCTTTTTTCATTATCTATGGAGTTTTACTTTTATTATTGGTTTATATAGTTTTTCGATTTACAGCTCAGAAAGGGTTGGACACCAGTTTAAATGAATCAAAGTACAAATACAAAGTCGCACATTGGATTCAAGAAATTGCGCGAGCAATTGTCAGTTTTAAATTATCTGGTAAAACAAATTTAGCCTTAGATAAAAATGATATGCTAGTTGATGAATATTTAAATTATAGGGAGAGTCACTTTAAGATTTTGATTCTACAGTTTATTCAAATGATTGGTTTCAAAGTCTTAGTAACTGGTGGATTACTTTTGATTGGTGGAATTTTGGTGATTAATCAGCAAATGAATATTGGTCAATTTGTTGCAGCTGAGATCATTATTCTAATTGTTATAAGTTCAGTAGAGAAGTTGATTCTTGGCCTTGAATCTTTTTATGATGTATTAACTTCTTTAGAGAAATTAGGTCAAGTAGTTGATAAAGAGTTAGAGCCTCAAGGTGGTGAAAAACCTTCTTTAGAAGAAATGAATATCGAATTAGATAATGTTTCATTCATAGTAAAGGGTAAAGATAAACCTATTTTGAAAAATATTAATTTAAAAATTCAACACAAGGAAACGGTTATCATTAATGGAAGTAGTGGTTCAGGAAAGACATCACTTCTGAAATTAATTGCAGGTGTTATAGAGCCTACTGAAGGAAATATTTTCATCAATGATGTAAAGCTTAAGAACATAAACTTAAATTATTATAGAGGTCTTGTTGGTCAAACCTTAGCAGAAGATACTCCTTTTGAAGGAACTCTTTTAGAGAATATTACTTTTGGAGATAAGAATGTTTCCCAAGAAGACTTACATTGGGCTATTGAAAATACGGGATTAAAAGATTTTATAAAAGATCAATCGAATGGTTTAAAAACTATGTTATATCCGGAAGGAAAGCAAATATCATTCTCTATTGCCAAAAAAATTGTATTAGCTAGAAGTATTGCACACAAGCCTAAATTATTGATATTAAAAGAACCTTTAGAGCATTTTGATGCTGATGAAGCAGATAAAATTATGAAGTTTTTATCACATAAAGATAGACCTTGGATTTTAATTGTCGTGAGCCAGAACAAAAGCTGGGTAAAGAATTGTTCGAAAGTATATACATTAATCAATGGTGAATTAAAAGAATAAAAAAATGCTTAATATTTCAAATAATAAATTGAATCAATCAGTAAACATAGAGAACTATGCCTCTGTAAAGAAGGTGTTTTTTAAAAAAGATCATAAACACTTTAACCGTTTCTTAATAGCATTCTCTATTATCTTATTCATTATTCTTTTCTTGCCATGGACGCAAAATGTCACTAGCAAAGGAAATATTACAACGTTAAGGTTAGATCAAAGACCACAAACCATTCAGTCTCCAATTCCTGGAAGAATTGAAAAATGGTATGTAAGAGAAGGTGATTCTGTTAAGAAAGGTGATACAATTCTATTCATCTCTGAAATAAAAAATGAATATTTCGATCCGAATTTAATGAAAAGAACCCAACAGCGAATAGATGCTAAAGGGAAATCTGTGAGCTCGTATCAGAATAAAGTGAAATCTTTAGATAATCAAATTGCTTCTTTGCAACAAGAGTTAGTACTCAAATCAGAACAAGCAAGAAATAAATTATTACAAGCAAATTTAAAAGTAACAAGTGATAGTATTAATTATGAAGCTGCAAAAACAAACCTTTCTATTGCTGAAAGACAGTATTCACGTACTGAAACATTACAGAAAGAAGGTCTGAAGGCTGTAAAAGATGTGGAAGAAAAAAAGCTAAAATTACAAGAGACACAAGCAAAAATTATTGCTGCTGAAAATAAGTTATTGGTAAGTAAGAATGAGGTTATTAATGCTAAAATAGAATTGAATAGAATTAAAGCTTCTTATACTGATAAAATCTCTAAAGCAGAAAGTAACAAGTTTGCTGCTGAGTCAGGTCAGTTTGATACGGAAGCACAAGTAACCAAGTTAGAGACGTCTTTTTCAAACTATTCTAAAAGAAACGAATTGTATTATATCAAGGCTCCTCAAGACGGGTTTATAAACAAAGCCATTCGAGGTGGAATTGGTCAAACTTTTAAAGAAGGTGAAAAGCTAGTCGGAATTATGCCTACAAATTTTGAAATTGCAGTAGAAAGCTATGTTGACCCTATAGATTTACCATTAATTCATAAAGGAGAAAGTGTACAAGTCCAATTTGATGGTTGGCCTGCTATTGTTTTTAGTGGTTGGCCAAATGCGTCTTATGGTACATTTACAGGGAAAGTTGTCGCTATCGAAAATTTTATTAGTGATAATGGAAAATATAGAATTTTAATAGCCCCAGATAAAGAAATGCCTGAATGGCCAAAAGCACTTAGAGCTGGTTCTGGAGCTAGAACCATGGCTTTATTAGAAGACGTTCCTATATGGTATGAACTATGGAGAAAGTTAAACGGTTTCCCTCCTAACTATTATCAACCTACAACAATAAACACAGGTGTAAAAAAGTAACATATGAAGAAATCAATATTCTTATTATTTTTCTTTTCTATAGTAATTACAAATGCTCAGGTATTAGACTCAAAAGTAATGAGCTTACAAGAATATTTAGGATATGTAAAACAATTTCATCCTATTGTAAAACAAGCAAATCTTGTAATTGCTGAGAGTGAAGCAAAGTTGTTAAAATCTAGAGGAGCTTTTGATCCAAAATTGGAAATTGATTATGATAAAAAGCAATTTAAAGTAAGTGAATATTACAATAAACTAAATGCAACCTTTAAAGTACCAACTTGGTATGGGATTGAATTGAAAGCTAACTTTGAAGAGAATTCAGGTGTTTTTTTAAATCCTGAAGCAAATATTCCATTTGACGGATTGTATAGTGTTGGAGTTTCGGTTTCTTTAGCAAGAGGCTTGTTAATGAATGAGCGTATGAGTATGTTAAAACAAGCAAAACTTTTCAAAGAACAAGCGAAAGCAGATAGACAACTATTAGTCAATGAGATTTTAATGCAATCTGCTAAAGCTTATTTTGATTGGTTGAAAACCTATAATGAACAAAGAGTATTCGTTTCATTTCTAGAAAATGCAGAACTTCGTTTTGATGGAGTCAAGAAAAGTTTTGATGCTGGAGAAAGAGCTTCTATTGACACATTAGAAGCAGGAATAATAGTAAATAACAGAAAATTAAATCTAGAAAAAGCTACGATAAAGTATATAAAATCGACATTGAAACTTTCAAATTTTCTTTGGCTAGAAAACAATATTCCTATCGAATTGCAAGAAGACATTGTTCCAGACATAAATACATCTAAAACCATTGATGTTTCTTTAAATATCAATGCAATTATGATAGATACCGTGAATCTTGAAATACATCCTAAACTGATTTCATTGGATCGCAAGTATGAAAGCTTAAAAATTGATAAACGTTTGAAAGCGAATAGATTATTGCCACAAATAGATTTAGAATATAATTTCTTGACTCAGACTCCTGAGTTGATAAATTCTCTTAATCAGAATCAATATAAAGGAGGTGTAAAAGTGAAGTTTCCTCTATTCTTACGTAAAGAAAGAGGTGATTTAAAATTATCGAAATTAAAACTTCAAAACACAGAGTATGAAATAGCAAGTACACGTGTCAATTTAAATAATAAGATAAAAGCTGTTACTCAAGAAATCAATTCTTTAGAAAGACAAAATGGATATGCAATTCAGATTGTGAAAGACTATCAAACATTGTTAACCGCTGAAGAACGAAAGTTCTTCTTAGGTGAAAGTTCTATATTCTTAGTAAATTCTAGAGAATCGAAATTGATAGATTCAAAATTAAAAGCCATCGATGTATTGAATGATTATTTAAATTCAAAAGTAACATTAGTTAATACTTTGGCTTTGATGAACCCTTAATCTTAAAAAGTATCTAACTTTGTATCGTTAAAATTTAAAATATGGAGTTAAAAATTCAAATAGCTTTAATCGCTATAGCTTTTGTAGTACTTATCATTTTGATGACTATTACTAAAAAGATTACAAGAAAAGTTTCTTTAGTAAAAAAACTAGAACCACACAGAAGAAAAGTTGTGTTGAATGCTTTCTTCTTCGGTTATTATCTTCTTTTCTTAACAGCTATGATCATTATTCTTGGTATTGATTTAAAAGAACTTTCCATTTTTTTATCCTCCGTATTGGCAGTAATAGGTGTTGCATTCTTCGCACAATGGTCTTTACTATCAAACATTACTGCTAGTGTTATTATCTTCTTTTATCATCCTTTAAAGATTGGCGATAAAGTAAAAATTTTAGATAAGGAGTTTGATTTTGCTGGAGTTGTAAAGAATATTACAGGTTTTTATGTTTTATTAGAAACTGATAAAAAACAACAAATCACCATACCAAATTCAGTAGTACTTCAAAAAGGAATTGAGTATATAACGGATGAACCCTTGGATGAAAGTATGATTTAAAAAGGAAACGTAACTTTTAACTTTGACAAACGTCATACTAACAACCCATTCAAACATTGAGAAAAGAAATTAAGCCCTTTTTAAAAGTATACCTACCTGTTGGTTATAGACCGGATGCAAACGCAACAAAGAAACCTTGGGAATGGGGTTCTATTTTTGGAAATCTTTTTAAGAAGAAATCAAATAAGACGTAGTATCTAGCTTTTGAAACTTTGTACAGTAAACTGTGGAAAGAAAAATGGTTTGCTGGAACTTATATTTGGCAATGGAATAACAGTGATTTTGAAATAAAAGGGAAGCCTGCAGAAAACGCTGTAAGCAAATGGTATTCAAATATTAACGCGTCAGAAAATAGAATAGAATTCTGATTATTAGGATACAGGCAAATAATATTACATTAATCATCACTCTCTAATTTAAAAAAATCATTCACAGGAATCTCAAAAACTTCAGAAAGTTTCAGTACCAATACTGTTGATGGAACATAGCGTCCTTTCTCTATAGAATTGATCGTCTGCCTCGAAACGCCTATCTTTTTCGCAAGATCATCTTGCGTAAAATCTTTGATAGCTCGTTGTACTTTAAGTGTATTTTTCATGTGTTCTTTTACTGTTTTTTTAATGATTCCATGTAATCTTTACTAAATGTGTTTAAAGATTATTTTTAATCATGTGATTTCATTACCTATTGTACTTTTTTAATTTATAAAAGACCAAAAGTTGAACGACCAACATAAAAAATAACACTTGAAAATAATCGAATCCATTTAATTTTTCTGTTTTATCAAATAACATTCCAACTCCATAATTAATCAATGGCTGAACTAAGGAATAGACAATAACAATTATAAATGCAAAACGATACGATTGAGAACGTAAACTATCAATATACTCGTCCTCTACTTTTTCTTTTGCTAATGAAATTAACAACATAGATACCAATAATAACCCTGATAAAACTGGTTTCACCCAACTAGGCTCATCAAAAAACTTTTTAGCAATCATTAAACTAAATATTACAATAGATGAGATAATACCTATTTTCTTATAATAATTAGGTAATTGAAACTTATTTAATTTTTCTAATCTTCTTCTTTCTGCTTCACACTTTGATTCTTTGTTCATGATAATATTTTTACAATTTGACAAGTTTACTTTATTTAATGACAAATATACTTTACATTTTGTAAGTCAACAAATAATATTTAAAAATATTTTTCTAACTTTAAAACTCAATCAATTAAACTTAAATTATGTCAGACAATTCAAACAAACCCAACGCTCTATTTTGGATCGTTGGTATTATTGGTCTAGTGTGGAATGGAATGGGTGTTAATGCTTATCTCCAACAAGCATATCAAACAGATAGTTTTAAAGAAATGTTTAAAGGTTCTCCTGAGCTCTTAAAATTAACGTTAGAGGCTCCTTCTTGGTACACAGCAGTATTTGCGATAGCAGTATTTAGTTCTATTGCTGCTTGCATTTTATTACTGTTGAGAAAGAAGCTTGCTGTTACTTTATTTTTAGTTGGGTTATTAGCTGTAATGGTACAGACTATTAATGGTTTATTTATAACTGGTGAAACACAATACTATACGGCATTTAATTACAGCATGCTAATCATGATTCCTATTTTCTCTTTGTTTCTTTATTTTTATTCTAAAAAAGCAAGTGAAAAAGGTTGGTTATCCTAATAAGATCAAATTATTAAATATATAAAAGCGCCTCAATTGAGGTGCTTCTTATTTATCACCAATTTAAGATTATCCAATTTCTTGAATCTTATATCATCTGTCTTAATGAGTTCATTTTGTAGCATCAGAGTCTGCTTTCCATTTTAATCAAATAACACAAGCTTTATATAAATTCCTATTCTTTTCTTTTTAAAACCCTACCATAACATGGTTATATTGAAAATTAAGATGAAAAAACGAATAATTAATATTTACATTTCACTACATTTTTAAGACAGTTGATTACATTTCATTTAGTGGAAAATGACAAAAAATATACTTTCGTGGTTTATATAAACCATGTTGGCTTTAATTATAAAGACATTTCGTCTTTAATTAAATTATCTAAAAAAATATTGTAATGAAAAAGCTTATTTTATTTATAGTTATCTTCATTTGCTTAAGTTGTGCAACTTCTCAATTATTATCTAAAAAAACTTCTTATAAGATAGATATTCAATTTGACCATATTGAAGAAATACTCAAAGGAAAAATGAAAATTATATGGAATAATACTTCTGATTCCTTAGTAAAGGAATTACCTTTTCATTTTCAGGCTGATAGCATTAAATCAAACATAAATACAGCTATGGTAAATTATGATGAAGTTAGTGTTAAATATGTTTCAAAAAAATCACACGGATTTGATGGTTTTGTTTTATTACTAAATACACCTATTAAACCGAACGAAATTACTCATATTGAAATTGATTTTACAACAAAAAAAAGACTAATAGGAGAGTATGAAGGTGAAAAGATTAACAACAATACTTATTTTTTCACGAAAGATTTACCACAACTACCTTTTTTTAAAGAAGGTTCTTTTATCCATGATTTTCAAGTTCATTCTGATTATCAAGTCAATATAGCCTATGATTCAATATTTAAAATGTCGTCTACAGGAATTATTAAAAAAGAAAACAAAGAAAATAGGAAAGTTATTTCAACGACTGTTGCAAAAGATGTTCCTTCCTATGGAATTCTTCTCTTTAAAAATGCAATTGTAAAGGAAAAAAGAACTTCTAGTAATGTTTTAATTCGATCAATATTCTTTGATGATGATCAAAAATGGGGTAATCGCCTTTTAGATTATGCCGAAGATGTTCTTGAGTTTTATGAAGACTCTCTCGGGTTTTATCCTCAACCTATTTTAAATATTATTCCTGGCTATTCTAAACCTTATGGAGGCTGGCCAGTAAGCCCAAATATTATAGGTATTCATAGAGGGATAGATTCAAAGAAAAATAGAGCAGAAACTCATGCTAAATGGATTACAGCTCATGAGATTGGTCATCAATATTGGGGGTTTAATTATATTCTAGAGCCATTAAATTATCCACAATGGTTTGGTATTGGAATGGGCA